>PPYF01370180.1_pt1 | contig 136993 bp, 159 predicted proteins | sample 1559871 | NCBI WGS metagenome assembly PPYF01 (sample SAMN08240021, study PRJNA423297) | Human gut metagenome, whole genome shotgun sequencing project. | reverse complement strand
AACTGTTCGGTTTTTCAGTATCGAAAACGATGAACCTGTTTTCATTCACTAGCCTCGTCCGACAGGGCGGGGTTACTGACCGTCTTTCATTTTTAAAAGTGTACCTGTACCTTCTGGTAGACTTTTGTAGGTTTCAATATTTTCGTTATCCACTTTTTTATCTCTATGTAAGAAAGAAGTTAGATTATAGCTTTAATCTAACTCTTGCACAAGCTTTATTTTTTACCATAAAATGATTCACAGTTTTTTATTACTACATCAACTGTATTAGAGCCTCCTGCTGGAAGATTTGTTAACGAAACTTTTTCTTTTAGCTCACTTACAGAATAATCTTGTAGCAATAGGCCAATAGTTCCACTTAAAAATGGACTCGATAGAACACTAATGCCTGAAAAGTTCAATGTTACTTTATCCTCAACAATAGCTTCTTTTATCAATGGATACACAAGTGATGCTGATTCATAAGAAACCGCATATTTCGCATTAATCAAATCTTTTATTAACAACTCTTTCATTTATACCTCTCTATTTTAATGACGATATGAAACCATATATTTGATTATATTATTTTCTATATGACTAATTTTGGCGTCTTTTCTTACTTTTATAAGTGCAAATCGTGATATCTCCAAAATTGAATAAACCTCTTTTTGATGAGACTAAAAATGGTTCTTTAAATTCTATAATCTTCGCACTTAACCTATTTTCAACAGATTTTGCTTTTAATAACAAATCTTCATCTGTTAACTGAACAATACCTATTAGCCCCGCATCCACTCCATAATGATTGCCTTTATTATCACTGTATCCGCCATCACCATACGCCGTTCTATCAAAATAAGCTATAAACGAAACATTCTCACATTTTACTAAACGCGGTTTTCTTCTATTTTCTTTTCCATAGACAAAACCACATACATACTTATAATACATACTGCTATGGATTTCATTGTCATCACTTTGAAGTAAATAACATAAATCTCCTACATAATATAAACCAGCCGGAAATTCTTTATCTCTATAATTTTTTATCTCAACATCTTTGTAATTATCTTCATCATCAATTTCAATTTCTAAATATTCTATTTCCACTATGATTTCCTCATATTATGATAAGCTCCAATACATTCTTTTTCACTATAACCTTCCCCACTTTCTTTCATCATATCATCTGAAATCAGTCTTTTCATAAAAATATTTATAGCATCTTCATATAAATCTTCTAAGAAATATTCTATACCATGCGATGACCATAACTGTTCTCCATCAGTAATACCTTCATCCCTATAATATTCTATCGAAAGCAAGTTAACTTCTGGATATATTTTCGAATAATTATTACCTCTGTTTAATACAAGATATTCCGCATAACCTACATTAAACATAATTCTTATTGAATCTTTTTCTTCTATTAAAAGATTTTTTAACCTACTTTTTAAATCTAATAGCTCTTTTATATAAATGGTTTTCATATAACCTCCAATAGAAAAAAGGCTGCTATGGTAAGCAGCCCTTTATTTTTATATTTTAACCTAAAGAATGTTCTTCAAAAATTTTGTTTTCTACCTTATCCACATCACCGGAAGTAAACAGTTCTTTCGCATAAGCATAGGCTTCACTATAAAGACCTTTTACTGTCTTATCTGAACCAACTACAACCTGATAAGCATTACCATCAGACGTATAATCGATAACAGCATTCTTAGACATTTCTTTTTCCTTAGTTCGTTTCAGTAAGAATATTATATGACAACATTACCTCTATTACAAGCTTTTTTAGATATCTGAAAAAATAAGCATTTGTGTTTTCAGAAGACTATCCGCATTATTTTTCATTTCTTCACGAATTTCATCCATAACATCAAAATGGCAATCTTCACCGATCAGATTTTCAGTAATTTCACTCAAACCTTTCTGATGCTTTGAAAACAAATCAATCAAAAGAATGCGATCTGCTACACTGAATGTTGGAGCTGTTTTGTTTTTATCAAATTGACTTTCGAAAAAAAGCTCAATACGTTTCAGCAGACCTTTTGCCGATTCTTCTTTTTCTTGACTTTTTTTCACATAACTTTTTACTTTATCAGCATCTTTAATATAACCGATTGTTTTCCAATGATCCGCTTTCAGTTTCTCAACAAAACTGTTTACCATTTTGCTAATATTTTTAATATCTTCAACCAGAATTTTGTCAGACATGAGATACAACCTCTTTATTAAGTATGCGCTATTATAACAAACAACGACTATGAAGAACAACCTACTTACGACCTCATAAAGCAAATAAGTCGGTCTATTTCTTCACACAAGGTCGGCTCTACAGCTTTCAAAACATTGTATGCTGTTTCGTTTGATTTTATTTTTGATACCAGATCAAAAAGCTCTGGAGCAATAACCATAACTTTAGCGTTATTTTTTAGCTCTTCTTTCTTTTCTGGTGTGGTAGTATCTTCCATTTCCATCAACACTTGAGCTATTGCGCCATGCGCCGGAGAAGATATACTCACATGTTGGTCTAACCAGCCTTCTCCAATAAACCATTTACCTTTAGTACCTTTAAATTCATTCATAGGATTAAGCCGCCTGTTTTTCTTTATAATGCTTTAACACCATCCAGTCGATGCCTTCTTTTTTCAATCGTTCTAACGAAATAGGATGCTTCTCTCCATCATAAATAAATGGTCTGCCATCTTTTTTAAAATGGTAAACTTTATGAATTTTCTTTCCACGCTTCAATACATACTTGTGCGAGCAATAAAATGAAAGTTAGCTGGCATGGATTTTTTCCTTTTTCGTTTTTCGTTTTCAATAAAAACAGTATAGACTTTAATGACAACAAGAACAAGCTTTTTCTTACCATATAAGCGAAAAACCGCCCGGAGGCGGCTTTAGATTGTTTAACCTATCAGACTTGTTCAAAAATAAAGTTAAAATCAGAGCCAGCACTAAGATCTTTAAAATCTACTCCATCAGCTCCAAAATAGAAGCGACCGCGATCAACAGACAGACTCACTCCTTTATGGTCTACACTATAATCTCCAGCGGATAAATCATCAAGCACTGTTTTACCATCAATATAAACCGCACCACGACCACCATCATATGATGCTTCTACACACTTCACTCCTTTAGGTAAATTACCTTCAATCTGTTTTTCATACTCATAACAGTTCAAACTACTATAATCTGTATACTTTACTTTGATCATCTCTCTTTCCTTATTTATAAGACCGCTTATGCTATCTTGCTATTTGTTATACAGCAAAAAAATCTACTGACTTCAGTTTGCTACGATTTTTCTCAATCAACTCACGAACAGCCGGATTTGGATGAGGCGTAAAATACTTATCAGCAAAACGATGCGCTTCTCTCTCCGTCAGCTCAGCATCATCTCCATAATAAATACCACTACCAGTCATACCGCGAGATAGATGATGAATAGCAAACTGACGACCACCAATCGTATCAATATAGCGAATGATGAATGCACTCATAAAACCGCCCGGCTCACCTTCCACACCAAGCTCAATAGATTTAATATCACCAGCTTTAAGGGACGCTAAACCTGCTTTCAGATCAAATTTCGTTTCCATTTTTTTACCTTTAAAAGTGAATTACTATCTAATGTTGTCATTATATCAGCTTCCGACAGCAATGCAAGCATTTTTTAATCATTACCTATATCATCAAAAGAAAAACCGCCCGGAGGCGGCTTAATCTACATAGACATCTACAATTTTTTGACCTTTGGCAAGTTTACCTCGATCATCAAAGTTCAGATAAACAAAAGTTGCCTTTTTCTCTTTTTCATCAAACGTTGCTGAATGAAAACCTGTCGCATCTTTAATAGCGAGTTGTCCAGCTAACTGAGCTTCAAAATCTTCCGTATCAGTAGCGAAAACACTCATTTGAATACCTTTTACAATTTTCATTTATTTTCCTTTCTCTTTTATGATTATCAATAACTACTTTTACAGTATTACTTTATAGACCTTTATTTTACCAAAACATCTTACTCTGCACAACTATTATTTACTTTTTTGTTCAGGTAATCTATTTTCCTTTCCACTTCCTCTTTAAAGTCTTTTTTTGCTTGCTCTTTATCTCTGTAAACAACATGATGCATATATCCATCTTTTAAATTTCCATCATTACCTACATTTAACCTTAACTCTTTTCCGTTTACTTCAAACACTCCACTAAAACTTACTTTATTACTATCATGTATCATATAGTTTAAACGAGTTATAATGCCTTCATAAACACCTTCTTCTAAAAAATTTCTCTCGTTTACTACAACATAAATCTTATCTCCTTCAGATAAATCTGGATACTCAATATTGTAAGTTTTATTTGTATCAAGCATTAATACATCTTTATTCGATATTGCTTCTATATTTTTATTAATCCTTTCCTCTATCTTCTTTAAACTCGCTGTCGCTCCTTGATAATCAGAATACATTTTACTTTTTCTTTTTAATATTTTTTTCAGGAATGGTAGAGAATCATAATGTGATACAACTTTTTTTAACACTTCAACTTTCTCTAACTCTCTTGATTTCTCTTTTTCTATAAAAGATAATCTTGCAAGCTCTACTGTCTCATACGTATCAAATGGAATGTAATCTGTTTTAAAATGCTCTTCTATTCTATAATTATTTAAAACGTTAACAAAATATACTATGCCAAACTTTCTCTTCATTTCTTCATGCGTATAGAACATAATATCCCCCTATTTTATCATATGATAATATCATAACATATTCCTTTATTTTTTTCAAAAAAAAATCCACCCGTAGGTGGACTTTTTAACTTTTAACTATTTTATTACCACATTAGATCTCTTGTGATTGTCTCTTTCTCTTCAAGAACCGCATCTTTATATTCACTAAAGACATATCTTTCTGCTTCATCATATGTTTTGAAGTCTCGCTCTGTTTCAAAACGCCCAAACATAGAATCCAGAATAACAGTTTCTTTTTTCCAGTAGGGAAAAATCCAGATAAATTTACATTCCTTTTCTACCAAATATTTAGAAGAACCATCATCGTAGTTTACTTCAACAATACGTAAGGTAGTAGCCATGAGTTTGCCTTCTTTTCACTGATTAGTTTATGTATTCATTATAATGACAATACGATATTCTTGCAAGCTTTTATTTTCTTGCTGGTGGATTAATTTCCATCCAATCAGTAACCTTATCTGGATCTACAAAACAATTACCTACTTTTAATAATGGTGTTTCATATCCCGAATCTTTTACTTCAACATATTCCATATATTCTTCTCCAGAACGTGTCTCTGCTCTAACCATTATCTTTTTTCCTATTGGAAAGCTCTTATCTTTCTTTTTTACCCATTCCATAACATCACCTTTTTATAATTAAAAAAAGACTGCCCGAAGACAGTCTGTTATATTTTATTTTTCTAATACTTCATACTCTACGCCCCATAGTCTTTTACACCATGAAACATTCTCATATTTACTACAAAAATTACTCCACATTCGATGAGGATTACCGTTTAACTCTGTGACTTCTGTAATTTCTCCTACACGTACAAAAGAAGTATTTGATTTCGTAATTTTTACTTTCATGATGTATTCCTATTTCTTTTCAATGAAATGAGTATACATCGTTATGACAATAAAAACAACTTTTATTTACTCTCTCCAGTTAGGAGTTTCTTCATCTAAGATTTCAATCAAGTCATAACCTAAACTTGCAACATTTCCTTTAACCAACCTTTCTATAGCATCTTGATCTTCACTTTGGATTTTTATTGTAAAATCTGAAAACTTACAATGGTAGAAATCATTAGGTTTAAAACTGTCTTTTAAAATAATTTCTGGATTCTTATCGTACAATATTTTTAAGTCTTCTTCACTTACAATAAAAGAACCATGATAATAACTTTTTTCATCTCTTTTATGAACTACTGATACGGCTATCATTTTATTCATCTAGATACCCTTATTTTTGTATAATATAGATTTTGATTTACCATTAAAATAACAGCTTTCTTTTTCCCAATAAACTTCTGGTATCACATGTTTATTTGGTCTTATGATTAATAACTTTTCTGAAATAGTGGATAGACCATAAAGAAAGGTATTTAAATATGTCTTTTCAACGAGATCTATAGCATAACTCATTATTATTATATCTACTTTAGGAATATCAAATATACCTTTTGAAATATCTTCAAATGTATATCTCAAACATTTTTCTTTGGTTTCTTTTTCATAACGCTCATACATATAAGCGTCACAACCTAAAATATTTCCTTTTGATATTAAATTTTTGTTTTTTAAATATTTCGTGACGAGACCATCTCCACAAGCCATATCTAAAACAGTCTCGTATTTATTATCCCAATGATATAACAAGCAATCCTCTACAAGCTTTTGATGAGGATTCATATAAGCTTCGCTTTTTACTTTATAAAACTCTGCAATACCTATTTTGTTATATTCATCTCTTATTTTCATATATTGTATTCTTTAATAAATTCATGAATATCATTTTCTGTTTGACATTCTTTTGTAGCTATATGAGGACCACCATCTATACTGGCACTTATTTCAACTTTTTCTGGACTAATTTCTTTTACGTCAAAATATACGCGATCATAATATATTTCATCTTCGAATTTTAAAATTATTCTCTCAGCTTTTTCTATCAATGTCATTATATATTCCTCTAATTTACTGTTCCATGAACCCTATTATATCGGTGGCTTTATTTTTTATTTATTCATAAAAATATGATTCATTTGTTGGCATATATTCTTCAGGAATATCTTTTACCAACACTTTTTTTACTTGACGCTCTAATAGTTCATTACCTTCTGAATAGAGATCTTTAAATATAACATTTTCTGTTTTATTAATAACATCTCTTAATGTGATTTCTTTATCTAAGAAAGATGTTAGCGTTTCATCTTCTACAGGAATAACACACCAACGATTATCTGTAGCAGTGTTATCTACCCATAAAATTAAAAATAGAGAACCATCTTCTTTTTTGTAGGTAGAAAGGAGAGGGCCATCAAAATAGATCAAGTCATCAACTCTTATCAATAAATCGCTTTTTACATTATCACCTTTTAGCTCTAACATTTTCTTTTCCTATTTTATTTATAGACAAAGCCACCTGCTGGTGGCTTATTTATTTTTTAACTCTTCAACCTTAAGCATAACATCATTCATTAGACTAAGAACTTGCTGAGACTCTTCTAAACTTCCAACAAGACCCGAACTTTGAGTGATATGCCATTCAGCTTTTAAAAAACGATTACTTACAGCTATTACTGTTTTACCATCCAAGATACCAACAACTCGATATCCTTCATCATTCTGTTCTACTTCAATTTCTTTTTTCATTTTATACTCTCTAAACATAACAGTTTATATTATAAGCAATCACGACTTTGAGTACAACTTTTTTATTTACTTAAATCCACTTCATATCCAGACAAGATGAACATTGGATCAGGTTTATTCATGTGTACACCTAATCCAAAATTATTATTAACAGTACTATACGTCCCTTCCGAAATTAATTTGTTTGTAATTAATGTTGGGTTTATAACTTTTTCAAATTCCTTTATTATTGAGTAATACTCCACTCCTTTTATTTTACTTCCTTCTCTTTTACGCACGTATAAAGAACCTATCTCTTTTTCAATTTCCTTTAAGAGTTCATCTTTTGTTATTTCGCTTTTTAGGAATAGCTCTTTAAAATAAGAAGGCATTGAGTTTGGAAGCTCTACGCTGTAACCAAAAAAAACTATGTCCACTTTTTTATATTTTAATTCTTCCTCATACTCTTCTTTTCTTTTTTTCATATCTTCAAGAATGAGGCTAACATTACCATGTGGGGAGGATAAACTTTTTAAAATATCTGAATATGCTATAACAGTCATCTTTCTTGCTCCTTTATTTTTTTTAGTATAACACTTCCCTAGAGCATGTACAACAATATTTTTTTACCTTTATGGTTATTCCATCCCTCCTTATTATATCTTACTCTTTTTATCTGTTACAAGCTTTTTATTTTTTATTTTATCCTTAAATAGGATGATAACGATTTTTATTTTTGCTACAATGTGTAACGATGGGATATCTTTTACCAAGTGATGTATAGTAGCAGCCCTTTTAACTTTTTATTTACAAAATAAATATTGATTTAAAAATAACCTTACTCTAAAATATAAGCACAGACAAACATTATTGAGGCTACCAATATGAAATACTATTACTCTAATGATAACCACTCTTTTTTTTTATTTTGACTTTTATGATGCTGATGTTTTTAAAAAGTTGAAAAACCCTCTTCACTCTTCAAAAGAAGAACTTCTTAATTTTATTAAATCTAAAGAAAAAACATCTATAACTAGTGAAGAACTTATCGTTGCTAAAAATATTTATAAAACACGTAGCGGATTCCAGCTTCATAATATTTTTATTGGAAGTGTTATACCTGTTAACTATGATGATATTTTTTCTGTTATTGAAAACTTTTAATTAAAAAAGGCTGCTCAAGCAGCCTTTTATTTATTCTTTATTATTTATTTTATCTTTATTTTCTTTTTCAAGCTCCATATATTTTTCTATTTCTCTACTTTGTTCTTTTATTGTGCTATTTAACGCCTCTACAACATCATCATCCCAAAACTCTATATCGATATCTATAGCATCTAGTAATTCTTTCAATGTCATGCTACTTTCAGATAAATATCTATCTTCTATTTTTTCATGAGATACTATATCGTTTTTTTCTTTATTCGCCTTATCTTGATATTCTACATATCTATCATTCATTATCTCTATTGGTAAGTCATAAATATTTATTATTTTTTCTGTTGATAATGAGTAGGATTCATTATCGTTATTTATTTTACCTCTAGCATAACAATCTATTCTTACTTCTATATCTGGACTTTCTTTGTATATTCTAACAAACCTAGCTTTTGTTATTTTAAACCCATTTAATGTTGATACGCTATTATCATCTTCTACTATATTCTGCTCTAACAGAGTTAACTCACTTTTTCTTACATTAAAAGTTTTTCCAATTATTATTTTTTCAAAACCTTCCTCACTCACAACTTTAAAACCTATATTTTGAGTTATACGTAAAAAATCTCTAAAAGATGTATAAAGTAAATTAAGATAAGGATAGTTAGTTAACATTCCCCTAAACTTTCTCATGATAAAATTTTTAGCTATGTCTCCATGAAAGCTAACCGGATAGTCAAGATATGTTAATACACTTTCTTTATCTATTATAATATCGGAATCACTATCTTCATCGTATATATAAAATAAACACTCATCTAAATTAAAACTCAACATATTAACACCTCTTTGGTATTCACCGTTTTAGCCGCTGGTGCGGAATAATTACTATAATGATCGTCGCCTGTTATATTTTTATTCTATTTAATATTTTTCTCTTCTTTCATTTTAAAAAAATCATCTATTTCTTTATCAGTTAAAAAATCTAACTCCATATTTAATGTAGTCATAAAATCATTTAAACTAACGTCATCATCGTATTCTTTTATCAACACCTCAACATCATTTAAAATATCAAATACTCGATTGATGCCATATCTAATACTGACTCTATATAAATCATTTAATTTTACAAATGTTGTTGCATATTCTACTCCATTATTAACAACATATAAGTTATCAATTTTTTTATTTCCTTCTATATGCTCAACCACTCTCATCATATAATCAATGTGATTATATTTTTCATTTATTAAATTTTCACCTCTTACAACCAATTCTTTTAAATATTTATATTCTTCTAATAAGGATGGATATGATAATAAAATACCTCTAACATCTTCCAATGTTATTTCTTTTTTTAATAGACCATCTTTATTTACAAAAAATGGCTCATCTATATATTTTAATATTTCTTTATCATTAAGAATAACTCCACTTTTTGTTATTCTATCTTCTATTATTTCTAACATATAACCATCTCCTATATTTTTACTTAAGCTTACTTCATTTATTTATAACTTTCAATAAAAAAGGCCACTAGGAAGTGGCCTTTCTTTTTATGCTGGTATTAGATAACCACCATCTTTGAATCTAACTTTTTTTCCTTTTAGCCATTTATTAGACTCAACTTCATATTTTATTTTATAACCATTTGTTTTTATATATCTATCTATATTTGCTACATCATCGTCTGGTATGTTTATAGCTCCAACATGAGAAGCTCCTTTTACATCCCACTTAGATGTTCTGTCAAAACAAATAGATGCTCCATTTATAATACATCCCTCATATATGGAACCATTATTCATAGTTAAAACAATCTTACTATTTATATCATTATTGATGTCGCCTTTTAGATATTGATTTTTTATGTTTATTTCAACATTGTTTGGCGTTGATGAAACCATATTTATTAATTTATTATTTTCATTTTTTATTTTCACCTTTTCTAATCTTATTAAAGCAGATGCGTTATCAACATTGAATGTGTAATCATTTTTTACTGCTAAATAACCTTTAGATATATTTAGTATAGCTCTTTCTTTTTCGGGAAGAACATTAACTATTTTTATTCCTTCATTCCCTTTCATATTATTATCTTTTAAAACAACATTGTTTCCACCTTCTAATAAACCTATTGGAGATGATAAAGTTTCGATATCGGTATTTTCTATTATCATATTACCAGCACTATAAAAAGCGGGTGATAATTCACCTGTTGTAAAAATATAACCTTTATTATTTATTAAAGTTCCTTTATTACTACTAGCTATACCAATAGAATGTTTTCCATTAGTGTTTATTGCTATATTATTAGATATTATTTTAGAACTATCAGCAGATTCCAGACCAGTTGAATCTTCATTATTAGTTTCTATAATTGTTTCATTTATTACTGCTTTACTATTTAAACCTGAAACGTATACACCCTTTGCTCCCAAACCATTTGTTTTTATATTAGAACGGTAAACATTTAAAGATCCTTTGTCTTTTACTAATAAGCTAGAGTTTAAACCTGTAGTGTTTGATTGAAATAATGAAGACGTGTTTCCTTTTTTATTTATTCTAGCTTTTTCTATATTTAAATTACTATCTGTAACATAAAAAACAGAAGCATTATCTTTTATTGTAGTAAATAAATCCTCTTTAACTAAGTCATTATTATTTATTTCATAAACACCATTTGCTTCTATTAACGGTATAACAGCTATATTTTTTTCATTAAAACTTAGAGGTTTTGTTATCTCTATATTATTTTTAGAATCTTGACTATCTATATGATTATTTAGATTCGCTTTGTTTACATATGCAAGGCTGACTCCTGAATATAAAGCTGAAGATATTAATAGGCCACTACCTATACTCCAAGCCAATAACTTTCTTTTTGCTTTCATATTTATACATCTCCTCTTATTATTTCTAACTACCTTATACATTATTTAAAAAAGTATTTAAAGCGTAATTTGTCTTATTCACACATTTTCCACACTTCTAAAAAATACTTTTATTTTACTTTTATATATGATATCATTCTTTATAATGGAATAGTATAGATTTTTCCTATATAGACTATATATTGAGCATTCACTCTTTTTTCACATTTCAAAATTGTATTTTTCTTTTTTTTATATTACTATTACTCACAACAACTAATAACAATATCGTTTTTAGTTAAGATAAGTTAAAGGAGTTAATTATGAACGCTCATGTAGATTTTTTGAGTGCAGAAAAAAATATAGAAGCTATTGATGTTTTATTTAATAAAATAGATAGTCTTGGTGGATTTTTTGATTTTTCGTTTCTTGCTAATAAATTAAATATTAGTGAAGACAAAATCAAACAAGAAATAAAAGATGGTAAGCTATTATCCATAAATAGAAATGGTGCAGAGCTTATACCATCATTCCAATTTTCTGCTTTTAAAAAACTTCCTTATCTTGAAGACGTTCTTTTACAAATGTCTGATGTGGATAATATAAGTAAGATAGTATTTTTGATTTCTGATATCGATGTATTAGATGACTATCCTGCACATATATTGAAAAAATCTCCAACAGAGGATGTTGTAAATACAATTTTGAGAAAAGCCTCACTTCTAAACAATAAATAAAAACATAAGCGGGAACCCAATCCCGCTTTTTTTATTCCCATAATTTAATCCTGCTCGGTTTTTATTCGCTGGTGCGCGTAAATATAGAATAAGTGGTGTCGCCTGTTAGTTTTTCGTTTATATTTTATATTTTCATAGTCTTTATTATTAATATTTTTTTATTTTTTATGATGAAAACCATTTATTTTTTTATTTTCCTATAAAAACAGTATAATAAAATAGATATTTATTAAATCTACAACCGATAGTATCATTATTTTTTTCACACACCTTAAATAAAATGATATCTTTTATAGAAATAATTTCATTATTATTAAAATAAATACTTTTTTAAATATATTATTTTTTAATATTTAGCTTTTTATAGTTTAAATTTATAAAAACACTAAAAAAATCAAAAAATAAAAATGTATAGTATTACCTACGTTACTTATTTCTTAAAATGCTATAAATTATCAATAATGAAACCCCTTTAAATGCTGGAAAAAATGCGTATTTTTTCCAATAAAAATGAATATTTATAAACAACTAATGAAATAAGAAAAACCCTAATTTAGGTAATAAATTAGGGTTTAAAAAAGTTGTTTTTAAATAATTCTTTTATTCCATAAAGGCCATGTAGGACAATCTAAAATATATTACATTAAATCACCTCTTGTTCTTATTTCATTCTCTTTATTTAAAGCTTTCATTTTATTATCTACTTCAAATTTTAATTGTTCTATCCATTTTTCTGGAGAAAGAGTTTTTCCTAATATTTTTGTTTGTCTTTTAATAGTAGCAAAATCTCCCGGAGTTAAGTTTACCATTACATCTAAGTCATTTCGCATATCTTTTAGTTTATGGTCAGGTAGGACATAGCTTTTTAAATCTACTTCATTAACAAACATCTCCCATTTTTGATCTGGAAGTAGTGGTAAAAATTCTACCTTGAATGTGAATCTTCTTAAAGCTGCTATATCTAGATCCTTAAATAAATTAGTGGCACATATAAATACACCATTAAATCTTTCCATTTCTTGTAGAAGTTGGTTAACCATAGAAACTTCCCAATTATTTTTTGCATATGATCTATCTCTAAGGAAACTATCTCCTTCATCTAATAATAATATAGCATCTTCATCACTAGCATCTTGAAATATTTTCTTAATTGCCTTCTCTGTTTCACCAACATATTTACCAAGGATATCTGATGCTGTTCTAATCATTATTGGTTTATCTATTTCAACAGCTATATGTTCAGCTAATTGTGTTTTACCTGTTCCGGGTAGACCAAAGAAACATAAAGATGAATGTGGATTTATTTTCAATGAATGTATTATTTCTTCTATTGGTAATCCACCACTCAAATTAAGATAATCTAAACTATATTTTGTTATAGAGGATCTTAAGCTTTCTCTTCCTTTTCTATTTAATGCTTTTTCACTTTGCTCTATAGCTTTTAAAATAATTTTCTCTTTATATTCAACTGAACTTAATATTTCATCTTGATCTTTTAGTTCTTTAATTTCATCCATCAGTTCAAAAATATAATCAGGATCATTTTTTAACTTAATTAATTTTTCAATACTCACTGATGGTATAGATAATATTTCAGAAAGATGAACAGCACTTCTTAATTGTTGCTCTCCTAAATCTGTATGTTGAGATAACTTATTTTTAAACTCATCTGATAGATTAAAACTTTCTAATACTTTATCTATCTCTTGTTTTCTTTCAGATCTTGAAGCACCTTTTACTTCACAGCTATATAAAAATCTTCCTATAGTATCATCTCTAAGATTATTTGTATTATTAGTTAACCAAATCATTTTCATAGGATAAGATAGTAACGATTTTTCTATTAAGGACTCTTCTACCTCATCTTCTACTTCTACGGCGAAGAACAACATTTCTTTTAAGGATTTTACGCTCTTCTTTAAAACATTTTCTGCACGAGGTATTATTAAGACACCAAAAGCATCACTCATATGAATGTATCTCTGAGCAAAATAGCAGGCAGAAGGAGAATCTAATGGAGGAATATTAGCATTCATTTCATAAGCTGTTATTTTATTTTCTTTTAATAGATCATAAACAAACCCTAGCTTATCTATTTTAGGTGGAGAATAAAATAATATATGACTACCTGTTCTTTGATCTATAGATAATAGAATATGGTTAATTATTTTTTTATCTTCTTTGGATATATGACCAAGGGAACCTGAGTTATATTTTTTATTCATTGGCTTAGCTACTTTAGCAAATAGTTCTGTAAAACTCCCAACGGGTATAGAAAACCATTCATACCAAAAAGTAGACATCTCTTGAGGTTTTCCTGTTCCTTTATCAATAGATACCAAACCACTTATTATAACCTCACTCTCATCACTTAGTATATCTTCATATTCTTCACTATTAATATTCAACATAGAGCTAATAAGTATTTTTGATAAATACTTTTCAGTAAAACAATTATAAAATATTTTAAAGTCATCATGTCCACATAATAAATATGACATTTCTAAAAGATTCATATCAGTCTTAGTAAACTTCATGAAAGATTGCATTATTAATAGGTGAGAATTGAATTGAGTTAAAGATAAATAATCAGGAACATCAGAAGATTTATAATCTATAGAATTTATTTTATCATTAACCTTCATTAATGGTTCATTCATATGAGCTATATTTGTTCTTAACACAGCATCTGCTTTATTTTCTTCTATTGTATTGTCAGCTTCTTGATTTTTTTCATTCCATTTTTTTAATAAGCTATTAATAGCACTATCAAAGACTTTAGAATTATCTCTAACAGAAGAATAAATATTAACTCCTTTCCAGAAGCTTTCTAAGTATTTTTGATTTGTATTTCTTGAGAAAGGGAATGATTTGGACTCAACCCATTGCTGATATTTTTCTTGATTAAGCTCAACATTTTCATTATAAAAATTTTTATCAAGTAATGTTTTAAAAGATTTAGGCCATACAACTTTATCATCTAAAGCTGCAAAAAATGCACAAAATCTAAAAGCATCATCTAAGATATATCTTTTTATTAATGGTTCGTTTATGCTTCTTAATAGCCATTTAACTATTGTATTTGAGTGTTTTTTATCTAATTCTAAATTCATTTTATCCCCTCACATTCATCTAAGGGGATATTACCATAAAAGCATTTTTTATATCAAAACTTATTTCATTTCTTTTACTGCTTCATCTATAGACTTATGAAGAACGTCTTCAAAATATACTGATCCTAATCTATGGGATTGAAAAGCTATCCATTTAACAACACTATCACTTAGCATTTCATTATTAATACATGCTTGTAAGTATATGCTAAAGTCGTCATTATTTATCTGTTGTTCACTGGTTTTAACTAAGCATTTTATTTTGACATTAAAAAATACATTTTCATTATATCCTTTTGTAGAATCAATCAAACACTGCATATATTTTTTAGGGTCTTTATCATTACTCATACATTTTATAGACACGAGTTTCAAAAGTAGATTACTTTTTACATCTTCCTCATCTATTAAAGAAAGAAGAGGGGGTTGATGAAAATCTTCATTAGATGTGTTTATGTTATTTTCTAGATTTTTAAATAAGGCATTATCATCTATCTTTACATCATTTATTTTTGCCTGATTATATATTCCATCAATAAAAGAACTCATTTTATAATTTTGATATAATCTTTGCCCTCTTGTACTGAGGCATCTTTTTTTATCAGATGTTTTATCTATACATTCTATATCTTTATCATTTACTATTTTTTCACTACTTTGTTTTGATGTTGTAAATAAATAAGAGTCAATATATTTCAAGCTATTCTGATTAATACTTTCAATAACATCATTAGATAAAGATATATTATTACTTAGAGCTATAGGCTTAAAAGGAGATGGAGCTACAGAAAAATTTTCTACCATACTTTTATTTTGTTCTTCTGCGTAAGCGATCTGTAGTGATAAACAACTTATTAATGTAGTTAAAATTATTTTTTTCATATTAGTTAACCTCTTATATTTTCGTTAATATATCATATTTAACATTAAACTCAAAGTATTTTAATTTTGACTTTTAACCTTTAATATTTATAATCTTAAGATATTTAGTTTAATAAGGAATATAAAATGAGAGCAAAGTTCAATAAAATAATTTCAGCTATGGTATTAAGTGCGGCTATTTTTTCTGGTAGCGCTATAGCTCAGACAGAATCTTCTAATATACAATCTGTTGTAGGAACGGCTACTATTACAGATATTACACCTCAAATAAAAACTTTATTACAGGTTATGGGAAAAAATATTTCTGGTTTTGGTACAGGTCCACAAAAAGTAAATCAAATGCCACTCATGGTTTTTTTCGATCCTCAGTGTCCTCATTGTAAAAATCTATGGAGTGCTGCTAGTGCTCCTGAAAATAAAGATATTCCTATTATTTGGATTCCAGTAGGAATAATAAATAATCTTAGTATGCCGCAAGCTGCCGCTATAATGCAAGCACCTGATGCTGAAAAAGCTATGGATATACATCAAGCGGATATAGCTACTGGTGGAAATGGGTTAAAAGTTAATGAGAGTGAAATACAAAAAGATGCTTTAGATAAGGTTCAAAGAAACACTCTATTATTTGGAAAAATGAATTTAAAATCAGTTCCTATAATCCTTCATATAACAAAAGAAGGTAAACTTTTAATCAAAGAAGGAGATGTTGATATAAAAGGCATAAAAGCATTATATGAATATTAATAAAATAAGGCGAGAGGTTCTCGCCTTATTTTATTCTACAATTTTAATATCACTTGTTTCTTTTATTTTTTTATCTAATAAGTTTTTTATTTGGGCATTACCAAGTTTTTTCTCTTTATATAAAATATCTATTATGTTTTTTATTTCTTTATTATTACATTCAAAAAAAACAGTTAGGTTTTTTTCTTGTTTTCGTTTAAGCTTAGATAATGTCATATGATTTAATTTTCTTTCATCATCATTATTAGGTTTATCATAATATATTTCTCCGAATCCTAAACTTAAATATTCATGAGCAACCTTTTGCCATTTTTTAAAATCTCCCTTAGATCCAGATCCAGAATCCCCCATAATGTAGCACTCTAATTCTTTTCCTGATAAGAGCATAATCATTTCCCATTCAAGTAATGATTTAGTTTTTTGGATTTCACAATCATCACTAACTTCTACGTACCCTAAATATTCTCTAACAAGAAAACAATTTTTTGTATCTATTATTTTTACTTTTATTGGTGGAAGTCTTTTCAGCAATCCATAACATATTAAATGTCCTACTTCATGGACAGTTGTTCTATATTGATCACTATTAATATAAAAGTGAACGTTATCTTTTATAGCTAGATCTATAAATTTATTATTATGTAAAGTAATAGCTAATACTAATAAGATTAAGAATATTGATAATAGTAAGTTATAAAAAAAATATTCTTGAGTTATTTTAAAACTTATATAGTTTTCGTTTATAAAAATAATTGTCTTCATTACTATATATAAAGTCAATATATAAGATATAAATGAAAATATAGTAGATACAGCATATGACTTTAAGTACCTTATATTGGATAGTATTATAAAAGACAGCACCACAATAGAGAATACTACTACTTTATTAAAAATATTAAAAAAATTTTCTATAGGTATTAAAGAATCATATTTATTAAATAAATAAAAGAAAGGGAAGCAAATCCATGCTAAGACTTTCCAATATTTTTTAAATAGGTTAAGCATTTATAGGCTTCCATTTAAATAATGATTCTACATTGTGAGACGTTAGCAATATAAGATCTTCTTCACTTATATTTTTAATTTCTGCTATTTTTTTAGCAACATATTTTAAAAATGCTGGCTCATTTCTTCCACGACTAATATCTTTTGGCATATTTTTAGGAGTTAGATATGGGGCATCTGTTTCAATCATTAATTTATTATCAGGAATATACTTTATTAGCTTTTGAAGTTGTTCTCCTCTTCTGTCATCACAAACCCATCCTGTTATCCCTATAAAAAGATCGTAGGAAAGGAAAGTCTCTAACATTTTTTTATTTCCAGTAAAACAATGAACAACTCCTTTTACACCTTTCTGATGATATGGTTTATATATTTTTTCAAAATCATCCATTATAAGTTCTATTCCACCATCTTCAATTTTATTTCTTACATGAATAAACGCTGGTTTATTATATTTTAACGCTAAATCTAGTTGTTCTTTAAATGCAAGCATTTGTTCTTCTCTGGTAGAGAACATTCTATCATAATCTAAACCACACTCTCCTATAGCGACAACTAAATCATTTTTAGCTATCTTTTCTATTTCTGATTTTACGTTTTCCCATGATTTTGCATCATGTGGATGAACACCAGCAGTGGAACAAGCCACCTTACTGTTATCCTGAGCATACATTAAAGACAGTTTGCTTGATTTTAAACTTGTTCCGGTAAATATAAAACCCGATACATTATTATCTAATGCTCGCTGTATTATTTCTTTTCTATCTTTTGAAAACTTTTCAGAAGATAAGTTTAAGCATATATCTATCATATTAACCTCTATATTCTATTTATTTTATTTTTGTCTTGAATAATGATATCATCTTTGCTTATGGTTTTCATCATCATTTTCGTATATATTTTTGCTTCTTTTAATTTCGGTATCACAAAACTTGAAGTATTTTCTGACCCTATCTCTATTTTGTTTATTAAAATATCTTGCTTATCTATAAATAATTTAGGACAACTTATTTTTATAAATGAAATCTCATTTTCAAAATCTACATTAATTTTATCTTTAAAAGCATAAAAAACAAAAATAGAAAAAAGCAATTCTTCATGTATGTCTTTCATTTTTGTAAAATTGTATATATAGCTTATTAGAAATTCATACTCACTATATCTTACCTTATCCATTGATAAACATATTTCGATTAACTCATTAGCAAAATCCTTTTGTTCATCATAATCACCCAACCAAACAGTGTTATCAAATGTTTTTAGAATTAGTTTTTCTATTCCTGACTTATTTACAATATCAAGCATAGCTTTACTTTGTCTTATTAAACCTTTTCCTGTTTTATCTATTTCGGGGTAAATACCATTTTCTTTTAAATATGGAATTATTTTATCAGATAGTTTATTAAGCTTACCTTCTTTATAGCCTAATAAATATCCCCAAATATTTTTTCCATCGATATCAGACTCTTTTAAATGATTAATAAACTCTTTTTTTCTATATAAACTATTTATTTTACTACATCTTTTTTCTATAAGTTTTAGTAAAATATTTTGTTGATTAATTGTTCTTAAATTTTCCCATCCTTCGATACTATCAAAATATTCAATAGGATCATTATTATTTTCTTCATTCCATTTTAACCAATACCTTCTTATTTCTTCTTTTCTTTGTAGCTCTTTACTTATATTATCTCTTATGTAATCTTTTAGATCTTTTTTATTATTTGATAATGTTAGATAACCTTTAAACTTGTAAAATAAAAACACCCATAAAGGGATTAACTCGTCTTTTTCTACAATATTATATTCAAGAGTATTACCAGATTCAATATACATTTCTAGTATACTCACTGATGAAATATTCTTTATTTCATCATCATTATTAAATATGGAAAAACCTTTATCAACTAACTTTTGCAAGCTTTTTTTCATATTTAGTTTTATTAATAATGAAATTGTATTTAATGTAATTTTATTTTTATAGTTATCTATAGTATCTAATGACATGTTTTCTTTTAAAAGCTTCACTGTGCTAAAATGTATAACTTTTTCTAGAACATTATCTATTTTTTCCATTTTCTGTTCTTTTTGCTCTGATAAGAAACTATCATCTTCTTCCTTTATTGATAATAAGATATTTTTTAATAATGATGTATTCTTTTTATTTTTATAGCTCCATATAGTTCCGTCAGAAATATTATTAATAAGATCAATAAAATCTTCTGAACCTAGAATATCTTTTTTATCTTCATTTTTCATTTTAGGGACAATAGATATAATAAAATCATTTACCTGTTCTGTTTTTATTTCTTTATGAAAAGTTGATAATACAGCCAATGATTTTATAATTGAGTGTTCTTTTACTATATCTGCTATATCAAGCCAATCTAAAATTTTTAACATATCATCCTCTCACTTTTTCTATATTGTATCTTAACCTTATCAAAAAAATAAAATTTATGTTCGCAAAAAATTGAATATTTGATATTTATAGTGTAACATTAAGTTTTTAAACAAGAGGATAAAAACATGACAAATACTATCAAACTAAGTAAAGAGAATAGAAGCACAACAATAAAACTATCTAAGGAAAAACCTGTAGGTAAGTATGGTAAAATAGATATCAATCTTAACTGGAATCAAGGTCAGGCTAAGAAAGGTTTCTTCTCTGGTTTGTTAGGTGGTGGTAAAGACGGTGTTGATTTAGACTTAGGATGTTTATTTGAATTAAAAGATGGTAGAAAAGGTTCTGTTCAAGCTTTAGGTAATAACTTTGGTTCTTATGATCGTGAACCATTTGTTGTTCTTGATGCTGATGATAGAACAGGCTCAAGCAGTGATGGTGAATGGATGCATATTAATGGTGATAACTGGAGTAGATTTAAACGTGTCGTAATCTATGCTTTCATTTATGAAGGTGTTGCTAATTGGAGTAATACTGATGGTGTTGTAACGATGAAGGTTAATGGTGAAAACATCGAAGTTAAAATGGATGAAACATCAAGAGACAAAAGACTTTGTGCCGTAGCACTTTTAGAAAATATTAATGATGAGATTCATGTTAAGCGTCTTGTGGATTACTACAACGATCAAGAAAAACTTGACCATGCATTGAATTGGGGCATGAGATGGACTAAAGGCTCCAAAGACTAATAAATAAAAAAAGGTGGCTGGGCCACCTTTTTTATTGTTGTTAGCCACTACCTAACTACAACGATATTTTCTGCTTATCAGATGACCTCGTTTCGGTGCCTTGCGTGGACTGTTTAGTTTTATGAGCAACAGCGTAATACTCATAATGAAGATAGAAAATAATAAAAAATAGTCAATATTATTTATAAAAAAAATAGCCCCCGGAGGGGCTATTTTTATTTCTTCTCAGTGAAATCAGCATCTATTATATCATCTTCTTCACCTTTATCACCTTCTGGTGTCGAGGATGAGGCTGTTTGCTGAGCTTGAGCTACTATTGACTGTAGCTGCTCTATTTTTTGCCTGATATCATTTATATTATCAGATTTACTTACTACTTTAAGTTCTTCTATCGCTTTTTTAACATTTTCATCTCCCGAATGAGATTTTTCAGCAGAATATATAACGTTATCAGCTAAGTTTCTTGTTTCTATCAACTCTTTAATTTTTCTATCTTCTGCCTCATGAGATTTAGCATCACGAACCATTTTCTCTATTTCTTCATCAGATAAACCAGAGTTAGCTTTAATAGTGATGGTATTTTCCTTACCTGTTGATTTGTCTTTAGCATTAACATGTATAATACCATTCGCGTCAACATCAAATGTTACTTCTATTTGAGGCATTCCACGAGGGGCTGGGTTTATACCTTCTAAATTGAACTCTCCAAGTAAATGGTTATCACTAGCTTTTGCTCTTTCACCTTGATATACTCTAATAGTAACAGCACTTTGATTATCCTCGGCAGTTGAGAACACCTGAGATGCTTTTGTTGGTATTGTTGTATTTTTAGCTATTAAGCTTGTCATTACTCCGCCCATTGTTTCAATACCTAATGATAACGGTGTAACATCAAGTAAAAGCACGTCTTTTCTATCGCCAGATAATACAGAACCTTGAACAGCAGCACCAACAGCAACAGCTTCATCAGGGTTTACATCTTTACGAGGCTCTTTACCAAAGAAGTTTTTAACTACTTCTTGTACTTTTGGCATACGAGTCATACCACCTACTAAAATAACATCATCTATATCTTGAACACTCAATTTAGCATCTTTAATAGCTGTTCTACATGGCACTAAAGATCTTTCTATTAAATCTTCAACTAAAGCTTCTAGTTTTGCTCTTGTTAATTTAATAGCAAGGTGTTTCGGACCTGATGCATCTGCTGTAATATAAGGAAGATTTATATCTGTTTGTTGAGCAGATGATAATTCTATTTTAGCTTTTTCAGCGGCTTCTTTTAGTCTTTGAAGAGCTAAAATATCTTTAGTAATATCTACACCTGTGTCTTTCTTAAACTCTGACACAAGATAATCAATAATTTTTTGGTCAAAGTCTTCACCACCTAAGAATGTATCTCCATTTGTAGAAAGAACTTCAAACTGCTTATCTCCATCTTCTTCTGATACTTCAATTATAGATATATCGAATGTACCACCACCTAAGTCGAATACGGCTATTTTTCTATCTGCTTTTTCGACTTTATCTACACCAAAAGCTAAAGCAGCAGCAGTAGGCTCATTGATAATACGCTTCACATCTAAACCTGCTATTTTACCAGCATCTTTGGTTGCTTGACGCTGAGCATCATTAAAATAAGCTGGTACTGTAATAACAGCATCTTTTACAGCATAGCCAAGATAGTCTTCTGCTGTTTTTTTCATTTTTCTTAATATATCTGCTGATATTTCTTGAGGTGATTTTTTCACACCTTTTATTTCTACCCAAGCATCACCATTATCAGCCTTCACTATCTTATAAGGTGCTTTTAATAATTCTTTTTGAACTTCTTCGTCCTCAAAACGACGACCTATTAACCTTTTTACTGCGAAAATAGTATTTGCCGGATTAGTAACAGATTGTCTTTTTGCTGACATTCCAACTAATGTTTCATTATCAGTAAACGCTACTATAGAAGGAGTAGTTCTTTGCCCCTCTGCATTTTCTAATACTTTTGGAACTCCATTTTCTATAATAGATAAGCAAGAGTTTGTAGTCCCTAAGTCTATACCAATTATTGTACTCATATTTATATCTCCTATTATTTGATTTAAATTTTGTATGAGTTATATATGGGATATGTTTTTTATCTTTCAAGCTAAGGAGTAAAAAAAAATGAAAAATATTTATAATACTTTAAAAAATTCTGATGGTGCGATAGAATCTTTATATAAGAAAATGTTTATTGTTCAGTATAAAAACATTTTTATACCTGAGTTATGCTTAGCTATGAAAAATAATGTATCTTTTTCGGAGCCGTCTAAAAAATATATTATTAGCTTAAATAGAGGCTTATTTGACCATTGTGTTTATTTATTACGCTTAGATCGTATGGATAAAGATATAGTTGATATCATTCGTGATTTATATCTACAGTTTAAAATATATAATTTTGATTCTGATGATTTGGTTAATACTAAGATACAAGCTATAGGATCTCATAATTTAGATTATAGTGTTATTATCTCTGATAATTTTAAAACATTTAAAGAGGAAAAAGTCTTTCTAAGTGTATTGCCATTTTTCAATAAAAAGGATGGTAATCTTATGTTAGATGAAATAACACGTAATTATTCTAAATAAAAATATTGAAATATCTCCAGATATTGTTTATTATAAAAATAGCAATAATGCTAGCAAATGAATAAAGAGGATTTTAATGCATAAGAAGAATTCTTTTCCAATCAATGCCTTCCCAAATCTCACTAATGCTGAATATAGCGTTAATATGTATCACTACAAAAATAATCTTACGCCAAAACAAAAAATAATTTTAAACATGCTTAAAAAAGGAGCAAGTTTACTTTTTGATATGAAAGCAAAAAGAGCTATTGTTTTGCAAGAATTAATTGATGGCGTAAAACCTTTGATTGAGCTTTCTGTAAGAATGCTATCAGCTTTAATAAAACAAGGCTTCATAAAAGTTCAAATCAAAGATAATAACAGAGTGCAGTATTGTTTAAATAAAAGTTTTTAAAAATAACATTCTCTGTTAATAAATTCTCTTTTTCATAGGAGGAGGATTTTTTTATTTAAAATATATCCATTGCTGTTGTCCACCTAATGATGCGGCATCCCACGTTAATTTACCTTCACTATATACCATTCTTTCTTTATAAAACGCATAACCTGTATGAGCGTGCTCATAATCAAACGTAAAGTTCCATGAAAAATCATTAAACTTTGGTTTATTAAACGTTGTTTTATTTGGTATATTGGGAGCTTCAAATGTAATAAAATTTAATGGAACTCCTGCTCTATTACATGTAGCTTTACCATTTTCATCAGTTATTACTGTTACTTTACCATATACTCCAGAACAAGTAACTTTTACTCCTTTTAATGGGCCATTTTTATCTAAATTTCTTTTAGGTTCATATCCTACATAAATATCGATATTTCCCATAGCCATATACTTAGCCAAGTTATTTCCAGTATTATTACTATCTTTATATTTAAATTGAATATCTCCGGGCATAGGATTAGTTGTTAATACTATAGAATCATTATTTGAATTTTCATAAGTCCAATAACCATGAGTTTCTAAATTAGTTTTTTTATAATTCATGTACCATGAAAAAGATCCATCTTCATTTATAGCTAATTTAGATTCAACACCGTTTATTCCTTGCAAATCATAATTACCTACTGGTAGAGGATCATTGTTTATCCAAGTCGGTCTTTTTATAGCATTTGTCTCATTCATTCTATTCTCATAATCTTTTTGAGCTTGAGATCCTCTAAAAATAAGAGCATCAGCTAAAATATTAGAGCTGTAAAATCCTGTCATAAGTAAGGCAATGTATAACATTTTATTCATATAATAGCTTTCCTTTTAAATAAAAATAAGAATAATATTACTATAAAAAATGATAAAATAAAACTTTTATTTATAATTGAGTTTTTACTAATAATTGTATTAATATTATACATATATTAATAATAATGGAGTTAAAATGAATACCCACATATTGGATCAGCTTAAAAAACCAGAAAATAATGAAACATTAGAATACTGGATTTATAAGAATAGAAAAGAAATATTCAGACTACATCTTAATACAAAAGATGCTAATTGGAAACAAATATCTCAAGAGGTTTCAGAAATCTTTAATCTTCCAGCCGTCTTGAGAACGAGTGAATTTATTCATATATTAAATAGTGACTTTTTATTCAGCATAAATAGTCGTCTTACATATCTAAGATAGCTTTCTTCTAACTTTATATGTTATATCGCTATTTGCTTTTTGCTGCTCTTTGTAATTTGATATAGCATCTTCTAAAGCATGGTCACTACTTTTAACCCATTTAATGGCTGACAATATTACATCACCATGACAAGCTTGAGGTTTGCAATAACATACAAGATTTTTACCATCAAGCTCAAGCAATTCTGATTTGGTTATCTTTTCCGTAATCAATTGTTGCCATAACCATTTCTTGTATTTTTCTATTGTAGAACCTCTTCCACCAGCTTCTTTACTTACTGGAAAAGGATTAGCGAATTTAGATGCTGGAAGATTAAAATTATGATTATACCTACCTATGTAAACTGCACCTTCTGGTATTTTCTTACCTACATGATAAAAATTTAAAACTTCCATATATCTCCTTATTTATATTAAACGGAATGTGTAAATGACAACAAGAAATACAAGATAAAGGATAACCATTAAAATCTGTGTAAGTATTGAAGAAATTATATAACTTACTACTATATTTCCTATAAATTTTCGATTTTTAAAATAGTTATACCATATAGTAAAAAAGGTTCCCACTATGGTTCCTAATACTATAGCAAAAATAATGGAGTAATAATTATTTATTCCATTGTATTCGCCATTTAAATATGTTGTATTCGATGTTAATAATGTTAGTGTTAACTTTATTATTATACAATAAAGTACATATTTTGGGTAATTTATAAATAGTTTTTTATTCTTTATCATATTATTATCCTCTCTCTTTTAGAAAATTATTCTAAATATCTAAAAGTTATAATATTATATATATAAAAAAAGGCCACATTCGTGACCTTTTTATTTTACTATTTTTACATTGTTTTTGTAAATGTCCTAGCTATAACATCTCTTTGCTGTTCAGGAGTTAATGAGTTAAACCTTACAGCATAGCCAGAAACTCTTATAGTTAATTGAGGATACTTTTCAGGGTGCTCTACCGCATCTTCTAAAGTTTCTTTAGTTAAAACATTAACATTTAAATGTTGTCCACCTTCTACTCTTACTACTGGTTCATTTTCTACAGGAATTTCCCTACTTTCAAACTTACCAAGAGTATCTAATGGAACCACTTCATCATCTTTATACACTTTAGAGCAAAGACATCTTGCTTCATTTTTCTCATTATCAATAAGCCAAAAAGAATTAAGTAAGTCTTTATTTTCTGTTTTAGTTATTTGTATACCTTTAATCATAATTTATCTCCTTTGCTATATTTTTTGATATAATACAACTTTTGTTGATAAATATCTATTTTGTTTGTCGTTTTTTCTTGATATAGATCAAACAAATCTATGTTTATCTTATTTAATAAATATATCTTCTATTTCCTCAAGTAATTTTACATCATCGCCCATGAGATTTTTCATGTTCTTAACTCTTTTAACTAGTGCATTACCTATATCAAGATCTTTAGTTCCATCAGCATATAGCCAATAACAAGGTGAGAATTTTCCATCTCTATGACATCTTCCTTCTATTTGAGCCATTTGTATTGCCGACCATCTTATATCATGGATTAATAAAATTCTTTCTACATCATTATATTCCCCTTGATGTAAAGATATCCCTTCTTCAACTGTAAATATAACGACTTTATTTTCACCTTTTTGAAACTTTAATCTTTCCTTTTCTTTTTCATCTATGGACATATCTCCATTAATAATAGATGAGTTAATTTTTTTATTTTTCAATATTTCGGCTATTTTATATTGAGTTTCTTTAAATGCTACAGAAATGGCTACTTGTTTATTTGATTCTAAATAATCCATTATTAGATTTACTGTTGAATCTATACGAAGCCAAGAGCTTTTTTGTCTAAATCTAATAGATTTCACTAATATATTTTCTTTTTTATTTTTTGTTTTTCCAGTATATTTTCTTTCATTTATTAATTCTGATTTAAACTCTTCCCAAGACTTTTTATAATCCTCTAAAGCTTCTTCATCTAGATACATAGGATATAAATTTCGTTCTAACTCTTTCCATCCAGATATTTCTTGAGGTCTTCTACGTAAACCACAGATATCTTTTGATTCAAATAAAACTTTTTTAATTTTTTCTATCAAAACAGTTTCTTCAAATGATTTACACCATTTAATATATGAATCAGGCGTGTTAAATTTTAATTTTAGCTGCTGAGCAATTAATTTTCTTAAATAATTTAATTCTAATGGGTTTTGTCCAGCAGTAGCTGATAACCATATTAAAAAATTAGCTTTGGCATTTAGTTTTTCTGCAAGCATACTTTTAGCTGATTTTTCATTTTTACATTTATGACTCTCATCCCATATAATAACATCAAATTCTGGAGCTGGTATTTCTCTAGCAATTCTTTTTTGTTTTCCTTTTGCTCTTGTACTAGAAAGTTTTTTCTTAGGAGATTCAGATTGAAAAAGTTTCGGCAGCTTATCATAATTGATTAAAGTAATATTTTTATTATGTGAGACACCTAAATTTAATAGAGTTAAAGACCAATGAGCAAAAACAGATATAGGAAAAACAATTAATATTTTTTTAAATGATCTTTCATTAAGAACAAAATCAAGAGTAGAAATAGTTTTACCAAGACCTGTATCATCAGCTAATAAAAATCCCGGATATTTTTTTTCATAAGCTATTTTCATTAAATTTGAAGCATATGACTGATGTTCTTTTGGTTTCCATATAACTGGATAATTAAATTTAGGTTTTATCTTGTTTATTTTATTTTCTATATGCCATTCTAAAGAAAATAATTTACATTTATAGGGGATTAGGATTTCTGGTAATGCTTCATCATCTTGACATTCATACGTATAAACTTTCTCTTGTATATTATATTTCACTCCCTTGAAATCGCTCTTCTTTTCAAACGGAATTATTAATACATGCTGCATATTTTTTCACCTTTTTTTAAATCTATAATATATTTTTTTATTTCAGCGTCTTCTTTTTCTATATTTTTATCTTTTAATATATCTATATTTTTTTTATTTAAATCGAAAAAAATATCACTTATGTTTAATATTTCATTTTCTTTTAAATTAATAAGTGTATTAATATCTGAATCTTCATTATTCAATAAAAAATGGAGAGCGGCGCTTTCTATGTTTAATAAATATGTATATTTCCAATAATCATATTTTATTTTTGATAAATATATCTTTACTGCCACTGTTTTTTTATTATTTCTTATAATTTCTTTCTGAAGATTATCTTTACTAACATTGAAGCCTTTTTTTATTCCATTCTTCCATGATTTAATAATATACTTTTTCCAAGAACGGACATAAAAATAAGTTATAGTTAATAAAGTAGCTATAAGTATTAGTAAGGTAAATAAAATCAAGAAAATCTCCTTTTTTATTTTAGCTTATGTAATTTGCCAAAGAAAGTCAAAAAGAGGAATTAAAGAAAAAGGCACTTGAAAGTGCCTTTTATATTATCCGATAATAAATTTTCCATTTTTATCTTTTAATCTTGGATCTGGAGCATCGACATATGATTCAAATGTTTCATCATCAATACCTAGAACAACATCATTACCTTCAAAGTAACCATCAAGAGCTGATAATTCATATCCTTTTTTCATTACTATTGTATAAACGGCTGAACGATCTGGATGACTTGAATCTTCAAAAGCACGTTGTAGTGCAGCTACTCCAAGCTCTTTCATTTTATTTACTTCGGAGGAACGAGAAGGGCCTGTATTGGGTTTAAATCTTAAATATTTATAGCTCATTTATTTTTCCTTTTTAATGTTTCTTATTTATTACTGAATATTATACATCATTAAAAAAAAATAACAAAGGTTTTTTTAGGATAGTAAATCAAGATATGATAATTCTCATATTTTGACTTTTGGTAGTTATTGTTTATTCTTTCATAAACAAATAAAAATATGGAGTGATAATGAGTGCTAATAAAGGTTATCTTTATGTTCTTACAAATCCAAGTATTAATGGTCAAGTAAAAATAGGAAGAACAGAGAGACATCCAGAAGATAGAAGAAAAGAGATCTCATCGGCTACTGGTGTTTCTACACCTTTTGAGTTAGTTTTTTGGAAATTTTTTGATGATTGTCATGAAGCCGAATCCACTTTGCATAAAAGGTTAGAGCAGGAAGGGTTTAGAGTTTCTAATAATAAAGAATTTTTCACTATTAATGAACAAGAAGCTGTTAAAATAATAGAATCTTTATCTTCTGAACTAACAAAAACTAATCAAAACCCAAAACAGATCATAAAAGAAGGGATTCGATGGTTGTATGGAAATGAAGGAACCTTGCGTAATGAAAAAAGAGCTTTAGATTATTTTGAACAAGCTGCATCATTAGATTATTATTTAGGTTATTATTGGTCTGGAGTAGCATGTGAAAAGATTGCTTTATCAGTAAAAAGGAAAAATGAACAAGCATCTTGGCAACAAAGAGCATTAAATCATTACCAAAATGCTATGAAGAAAAACTATTATAAAGCATACGCTAGATCCTCTTGGCTTTATCGAAAATTTAATCAACATAATGAAGCAAATTCTTCTTGGGAAAGCTTTCTTCTTGAAATGTCAAAGATAGATAAAGTAGATAAAGAAGCTTCTAAATGGGTAATTAAATGGGCAGATAATTGGGGTAATAAAAAGAAAGATCTTCCAGATTCTCCTTTATGGAAAAAACATGGGAAGCACATCATAAAATTGATTGATAAGTCAAATGCTCCAAAAGGATATGCTAAAAAAAATATTTCTAAGAAGATTTCTGGAAAAAGTAATACAATAATTATATTTTTAGTTTTTATCGTTATTATAGCTTTTTTATTCTATAGATACTATTTTTAAATAATAAAAAAGCCTCTCACGAGGCTTTTTTTAATCAGCATTTCTTGATTCTTTTAAAGCGTCATAACCAACTACATCTCGCTCTAACATTGGAAAACTCTTTTCAAGCTGACTTTTTTCACTTGGAGTTCCCTTTAGGTGTGTTTTTATCTCATTCAAATCTAACATCATTTGCCTTTCAATTTTATAACGTTCCATTTGAATATTCCTAATTTCTATTTGAGTTTTTAACTGTTGCCTATCTACATCCGTTGGACCAGCAGCAATAGAGGCTCCTGAAAATAAGAGAGATGCAGCTATTACCAAGATGGCTTGATATTTAGTTTTCATAATAAAGTCCTCTAATTTGAAATGATTTACATTATAATATATAACTGGTATGTTATGCAACAACAAATATTCAAATTATATAAATAAGGGATTTATTATGTCTTTAACTAAATATTTAGACTTACCTCTTTTTTCCAAAAATCGTATCGCTATAAAAATATCCAAACTCTTTTTCACAATATCTTTGTATCAAGATGGGAAAAAGGTAAAAAAAGAGAAAGGTAAGTATTTTATCGAAAATAATCTAGGCCAGAAAAAAGAAATTAAATTTAAAAGAAAAATGCTTGATCCTATTCCCCTTATTTCATTTGATAATGGAGAATACAAATCATTATTATTTCATCAACTTAATGTTGCTGAAAAGAGTTTGGCTCTTTTACCAATTATTTTATTTATTCTTGGTGGTGTTAATATTATTACTTTTTTAATCAGTTATATAGGAATTGCTATTAGTTATTGGATAATGTATAAATCAAGCGACTTAATTAAGAAAGTATTATTATCTCTATTTGTTACTTTATCTTGCTCAAGTATTGGTATATATTTAGAAATAATGGCTATAAACTATTTAAGGAGTATTCATCATATTTCCTAATAATTTAGTAAAAAATCAAATATATTATTTTTAGCTGAATATACTGCAAGAGCTGCCCCCATTTTATACCCCATATAAATTTCCCATATAAGGAATTCATCATGATTTTGCTGAAGTTGAATATAGCAACTATTAGCATTATCTTGATTAAGACTTCTATAACTAACTCCACCATCCCTTCTAACTTTTGATAATCCATAATAACAAAAAGCTGATATACGATTAAATGGATTTTGAGTTTTATTAGCCATACTAATAATACAACTATTTCCTAAAAATTTATCATTTTTATATTGATTATCACAATCTTCTTTAAAACTTAAAATATCATTATAAGCTATTTTATCGTCACCATAATCAAGCATAAAATCATTAAAATCAGAATTGTCGCTATTTGCTATTTCATAAGTTTTATTAATTATTTCTTTATATTTTTTAGGCAAGTTTTCTTGATATCCTCTTTCCTTTGCCATTGTATAAGTATAATAATATTTACAATATTGCTCAAATCCTTTTTTAGGAGTTCTTCTTTCTCCACAATTATCTATGTATCTTGTTGCTACCAATCTATTTAATTTTATCTTCCAAGACTCAAGATCCATATTTGTAGCAAACTGAGTTGCTCTTATACTAATATTTCTTTTTTCTTGGTCTGATAAAGTATCGAAAGCATTGGCTTTACCTATAATAAAGAATAAGATAAAAAATATATAAATAAACTTTGGCATTAGCTGTTCTCTTTTGTTATTAATAAAAATAAAAGAGCGCCACAGCGCTCTTTTAGATACTAAACATATATTACTTTCCTTGGAGTATTAATGCATTTACTTTTATATCATAAATTTCAAAAGGTCCTGTCATTTTATCTAAGGCATATTCACCATCATATCGGAGCCTTTTTATTATCCTATTTTCAACCATAAGGTCAACTGCAATTAATTCATTATTTTGACCTTTTATCATTCCTGATACTAATAAATATTCTGATCCAAGTTTTTTATTACTTTTAAATCTCATTACGTTTTTGTTTTTAAAAAAGAAAAATTTATAAGCATCAAATGATGTTACTGATATTGTTTTTTCTTGGTTTAAGAAAAATCTATGATTTCTATTCATTGCTTTAACTTGCTTTCTAAATATATGTTGATAATCTTCTGGTAATAATACTGAAAAACGATAGAATAACATTTTTTCTATTGAAGTTAACTTTAGTAAACCTAATTTATTAAGAAACACTTCAACCTTATTTTTAGGACCAAACTTTGTTCTTTCAGCAGTAAGTTCATCTTCAAACTCTTGTAGTATTCCTAATGCTTTTGAACCTTTATTATAGCTAACACCTCTAAATGATAAAAATAAAGGACAAGTCATTATTAGCCATGCTAATGGTACCGTAGAATGGAAAAAAGTTGAATAATCAATCATAGTTTGTTTATTTATCACTAATGACCATAAATCAATTGGATAACTTAAGATTTTGTATACTTTATTCATAGAAGCAAAAGTTTCATTTGACACAAACTCAGATGGATTATGAATTTCCTTAAAAAGACCATAGTAAAACAAGCCAAATACCAAAACGAATAGGATGGATTTCTTTATATTATTCATTACTTAAAATACCCTTATTAAATTTTTATTATAAATAATCAGTACTCAATTATCCAATAAATAAAGATTTTTGCAATACTTGTATGATTTTTATTTATTGATATTTTATATAAAAAGCAAATAAACATTTATCGATAGGAGGTTGTATGGAAGAGAGAGCATTATTTAAAACATGGCTGCTTTTCTTATTTTTGGGTGTTTCTTTTCATATGGTTTTTTATTTTCATGATAGATCAACAATTTTAAATATTTCTTATTGGGGAGGGCTTTTAGTCTTATTGATTATTTTTCAAAGCTTTATAAACAATCCTATAAAAAATAACAGATATTTGTTAATTATTTATCCTGTTCTTACAGTTATTTCTTTTTATTTATTAGAAAAATCACTATCACCTTACATACATTTTTCTCTCACAGATTTTTTTTATTATTTTGAAAACGATAGTTTTTATAAGAAAACTATAATCATGGTAAATAAGTTTATGGGATTAAATGAGGCTTTATTATTTTTTTCATTAACTAATATTGTTTTCTATGGTACTTTTTTATTCTTTATGCTTTATTATATTATAGCTACTCCCATAACCACTTTAAGAAGAGTGTTTAATGGTTTATTTAGTCTAATAGGTACTCTACTACTTATTCATTTTTTACTTCCTACAACACATAATATTAACTATAAAGAATATAGTGATGTTATTATATCTTCAAGTAATTTTCTAATATCATATTTTAATATACCAAACATGGGATTAGCATCTTTTGAGGCAAGCATTTCTTTATATATAGGTTTAACTTTATTCAGAACAAATAAGATATTGGGAGTTTCTTATATTGTTTTTAGTTTATTAGTTATATTCTCAACTATATATTTAAAAACAGCTTATATTACAGATATAATTATAGGAGTATTTATTACATTAATGATATTCTTCAGAGTAGACAAAGGATTTCATCAAAATAGAACATCATTAAATATATAAAAAAGGGGGCTTCCCCTTTTTTATTATATGGAAGGTTTATTATGTTTTCTTGCTTGTATTTCTGATAATTCTATTGTACTCATTATCACTGAAGCAATTTTTCTATTTTCAAGAGATGTACCTGTACTATTTTGATATTCTTTTCTAGCAAGATCTAAATCAGCTCCTTTTTCTACGAGCTTTTCAGTTATAGACTTCATAATTTCTATCATTGAAGATGGAGCATTGTCTACTTGGCTAAGTATTTCAGTAACCATAGACCACGGCTTATCTTTACTTAAAGAGATATTAACATTTTCAGGATTGACATCTTCAAGTATTTTATCAATAAGCTCCTTATCTTTCGAATATGCAATCATAGTTAAGATAGTTTGCCCATTATCAGATTCAATTAAGCCCCACGGTATATTTTTACTATTAGGTTTATCTATTAATTGTTTAACCAAATCATACTTATTATTATTAATAGCATGTTCTATCCAACTATCACCAAATTTAGAAGCAGAAACTTCTGCCCACTTAGAAGGATTTTTTTCAATTTCTTTCAAGGATCTACCAATGATAGCTTGAGCAAAATGATTATCATAATTACCACCAAAACCTGACAAAGGTTTATTATTTAATAAGCTTAACCCACTATTTTGAATAACATTCAACATCTTTATTAGGTTTCCATTTTTCTTATTATATTCTATTTCTTTATCTTCCCATGAGCTATTATTCAATGGTCCATATTTTATCAAATATTCAATTAAGCCTATCTCATTTTCATTATCACTTCTTACAGCATTAATATCAGCACCGTTGTTAATAGCTTCTTGAATCTTCTCTATATTATTTTGATAAACACCATCAAATAAATTTAGAGTTATTTGTTTATTTTTAGTGTTACTTTTTATATAAACCTCATTTTCAGATTTTTCAGTCTCATAATCTTTTTTCATACTTTTCTCCAAACATTGTTTTATAAATTATAGCATATTAAATTTTAAAGTTGAAGCTAAAAAAAACAAATGATATTATATCATATTATTTAATTTAGAGACTACATCATGCTTACAAAGAAACAAAAAGAAAATTTCTTAATATGTGAGAGATATTTTAAGCTTACTGAGTTTGAAATGTCTATAAAAAATGGAAATATTGAACTTTTTAAGTCTTATTTACAAGAAATACCAGATATTGATTTTTGTCGTTTAACAAGCGATAACGAATCTCTACTAAATCTTTCTTTAAAGCAGGCATCTTTAAAGAAAGATTATACTATTCCTGAAATTATATTAAATCATAAAAGCTTTAAAGTTACAAAAAAACATAGTGATCCTATACATACTGCTTGCTTATTAAATGACTTTAATTTATTAAAAATTCTTATTAAAAGTGGTTTTACTCTAAATGATAATATTAATGAATATTTTACTACTTTAATACTTAAGGGAGTAATGAAAGAAAATTTAGATCATAATTTTCTAGATATGGCATTTTATTTTGTTAATAAGTATAAAAGAATCGATGATAGTAGTTTATTTTTATTTTATGTTATTTTTTTAAAGCAATATATAAAAAGAAGTAAAAGCCTTTATTCAGAAAAGTTTTTTACTTATTTAAATAATAAGTCAGAAGCATTATTTATTCAAATAGTTAAAAAAAGGGGATATAATAAAAACACTACTATTTCAAACCAAGGATATCAAAAAAATATTATTCATTACTTAGTTCAAGAAAGAGAATATAAACTCTTGTCATATATTTTAAAAGATAATCCCAAAGATATTTATCATCATATTAAAAACCAAGAACACTATCCTTTCTTTTATGCTATAAAAGAAATAGATATATCTCTATTTAAATGGTTATTATCAAAGACAGCAATAAAAGACACAAAAAATGATCATGAAATACTTAGCTTATCTTATATCATTAATATAATGGAAGATAACAATAATAAAAAAATAATTACACAAATTTATAATAAGCGAAATAATATCTTAGAAGAAATGTTTACATGTTTAATAAATGAAGGTTTTTCATGCCATTCTACATTTAGGGAACTTTCATCAGCTTATTCACTTTTACTTTTAACTCAGGATATTAATAAAAACTTAAAATTTAGATTGTTAGAAAAAATAAAACACAGCTTAGATTTTAATATTAATAAAGTAGATTCTCATAGAGAAACTGTATATTCGCTTATTTATACAAATAATGATTATAATGATGTTTTTGCTTGGTTAATTAAAAATGGAGCCTGTATTAATTATAATAATATATCTTCATTGAATAAAATAATACCACGTCAATATAATTATGATAGGATATTATCTATACTAGATATTGATAATCCTCAAGAATATTATAAAATAAATCAAGAGACTGTTTATCATTCTTTAATTCAATCCAAACATAATAAAAATAATATGTATAATTTACTCAATATCTTTTATATATATGGTTACGACATCCTTTCATTGAATAATAATGATCAAGATTGTGTTCTATTTTCAAAAAATAAAGGACTAGAAGATAATTTTGTTAATTGTCTGACTTCTTTTTATCAAAATGAATATTTAAAGAAAAAAATGAAAGAAAAAATAGAACATAAAAATATGACTGTTTCAAGGATATAAAAAAAGACCTCGAAGAGGTCTTTTTTATTCTTTAAGCTATAAGAGGAGGATTGTTTCCCCACGCTTCTATTATTCTACTACCTTGTGTTTCTATTAACTGACCGTCTTCTACATATTCCCAAGCATCAGTTCTTGCCAACATCATTTGTAGTAGTTTGTTATTTAAACCATGACCAGATTTATAAGCTACCATTTCACCTATGATATTATGACCACACATAAATATATCACCAATAGCATCAAGTGTTTTATGTCTTACAAACTCGTCTTCATATCTTAAACCATCAGGGTTTACTACATTGTATTCATCCAACACAATAGCACAATTTAAGCTTCCACCAAGACATAATCCTTGAGATTGTAGATATTCAATATCTTTTAAGAAACCGAAAGTTCTTGCTCTACTTATTTCAGAGATAAATTTTTCTGTTGTAAAATCTAAAACATATCTCATATTACCATTATTTATTGCAGGATGATTAAAATCAATGGTAAAATCAAGCTTGAATCCATCATACGGTCTAAATTCAGCCCATTTATCACCATCTTCAACTCTTACAACTTGCTTTATACGTATAAATTTTTTAGGCTTATCTAATTCTTTTATACCAGCTTCAAGTAATAAATATACAAATGGAGAAGCACTACCATCCATTATAGGAATTTCTGGTGCATCTACTTCTATTATAATATTATCAATACCTAATCCAGACAAGGCAGAGTTTAAATGTTCCACTGTAGAAAGTCTTACATTATCTTCATTTACTAAACATGTGCATAACATAGTATCACGGACAGATTTTGCATCCGCAACAAATGTTACTACTGGATTTAGATCAGTTCTTTTATAAACCACACCAGTATTAGCTTCAGCAGGACGGAAAGTTAGCGTAACTTTCTTACCAGTATGTAAGCCAACACCAGTTGCTTTCACTACTTTACCTACTGTACGTTGTTTAATCATTTTATTTTCTCACCTTATTAGTCATAAAAATAATTTATATTCAAATATTACCATAATTTTATGCGATAATCTTAACATAAAAGGCTATTTAAAACAAATTTCTTATTGTATAATATCTTATAGATTATTTTATTTTTTTCAATAGTTATGATATTATTTCTTCAAAAAGGAGTCAAATGTGAATTATATTGATGAAATTGGGGTACATGTTAAAGAAAATAATATTAAGGGTTTTCAAGATATTCTATCAAAAGAAGACTTTGATATTAATAGTGGCTATATTGGCGGTCGTAATATCCTACATATTTTAATAGAAAATAATGCCACCGAAGTATTTATAAAAGAAGCTATTTCTCGTGGAGCAGATGTTAATAAGAAGTGGATTTCAGAAGATACTCCATTATATACTGCTATAAAATCAGAATCTCAGCATAGTTCTTCCATTGTTAAAATTCTTCTTGAAAATGGAGCTGATCCTAACATTATAAATAATGAAAAAAAGGAATCTCCATTATACACTGCTATAAAGAATAATAAACATAATAGTGGTGGAATAAAAGGCCAATATTTATTATCTCATGGAGCTTCTGTAAACCCTGTAAGTGGAGACAAACCGTTTATTCTTATGTTTTTATCTGAGGCCATAATGGATCAACGATATTATCTTGCAATTGATCATTTAATCAAAACTAAAAATTTAGACATTAATTATAAAGACGAGGCAGGAAATAGTATATTAGATACGGTTATTAATAATTATCAAAAAGATAGTTTATTATATTTATTAAAAAAAGATAATCTTGAACTTTATAACATAAATGAAAAAGGTCAGGATGCTTTAATGGTATTTATAGAAAGCAGAAAAGGAAGATTAAATCACCAAGAAGCACAGGAATATAATAAATATATTGTAGATATTCTTATAGATAAGAAAAATATTAATTTGGATAATAAAGATAAAAATGGTCTTACAGCTATAGAATATGTTTCTGATGATCACTCTTATCTTAGACAACATATAAAGGATAAAAAAGAATCTAATATTGATTATAATATTAGGCGCAGAAGACCTTCTTTATAAATAAAAAGAGCTGCATATGCAGCTCTTTTTTATTTTATAAGTTTAAGCTCACTAAGTTTTTCTTCTAATAATAAAGGAACCCAATTTTTACAGTTTCTATAAGAGTTTGAATTAGGATCTGCCAACCAATATTGAACCGCTCTTAAAGTACACTGTCTTTTATCACTTAATAGCTTAGCTACTTGATTCTGTGTTAAATGTTTAAAAGGTCTTTCTTCAGGATTCATCTTTTTAAGATTTTCCTCACCTGTTTTCATTAACTCAATCAAACGTTCTCTATTTTTTAAACCTTCATCTGTCGCTTTATTCTTTACATTATCTTTTACCATAACCTCACCATTAATTTGTTAATATTATATGACATAAGTATACAATTATTGAAAGAGTTATTTCAAATTTCCATACACATTTAGACGTATTAATATTTGTTCTGCCCATTTACGGTGAGTTGCTGGTTCACACATCGTTCCATGCATACGGAATACTGCTGGAGCATCTTTGTCTAATATTGCTTCTGCCATTTCTATATCTTGATTATTAACTTCATAATGTTTTTCAATTATATGAATTTGGCTCGGATGTATTGCTGTTTTACATACAAGTCCACACATTAAGTCTTTTTTAACTTCTTCTTCTAATAGTTCCATACGGTCTATTATTTCAAAAACAGGGGCAGTTAAATCAAAACCTGCTGGTTTGAAAATTTGAACAAGGTTATGTATAGCAAGACCTACTGGCGTATCATAAATTGTTCCTGATTTCGGTCTTCTCATTCCTAAACAGTTCAATAGATCATTGCCACCTACACGTAATGCTAATATTTTGTCCTGAACAGGCAAAAGAATATCTCTTAATCTTTTCATATGTGATATTTCAAAAACTTCAGCAGTTTCTAAAGTAGGCATCAACATGAAATTATGGCTTTCAGGCAAAACATCAAGATAGTCTTGAATATTCTCATGAGTTATCTTAGGAAGAACAAAACCATCAATAACATCAATATTTTTCATAGACATTACTTTCTTTAATATCTCAACATTTCTTGGTCTAACAAAATGTAGTTGCTCTGTTTTTTTAGCATATTTTAGTCCAAGCTCCAATCTCTCTAGAGCTTCTTCCAAATCTTCTTCTCTAACAGCATCTTCAAGACAAATAACTAAAGAGCGAGGCTGAGCAAGAGCGGAGCTTATTTCTTTAGTACCTGCTAAAATAAAAGAAAGATCTTTATGCATCGCTGGAACATACATTGTTGCGCCAAGAGACCAAGCATTAATTTTTTTCATTATAAACCCCTTAGTTCAATATTGAGAATGCTTTATATGGACCATCAAGCTTTTCTACAACAAGCTTAATATTTCTTTTTTGTGCTAAATAGAACATATGATCTGCTTGATCTACAGAGTCTTCATCTACCATTACAAAACGCGGATCTCTACGCAACAAGCTACGTGAAACCTCACCAATACCTGCTTTAATATTATCTGCCGTTGTATTATATTTTTCACACCAATCAGATATTTGCTTAACAGCTAATGGGCGTTGAAGTTTATGATCTAATAACTCTCCAATATTTGCTTTATCAAGTTTCATTACTTCTGCTACAACTTTTTCAACAAAAACTTGCGATCTATCAACGTCTGCCTGATCTTCATAACTTGCTGCAAAGTGATATCCATCATTATTATTTACTGTTCTACTTACTAATCCAGAAACGGTAGCGTTTAAAATAGCACTTGGAAGAAGGATATCTTCACGAGTCGCAATCGCATTTTGAATACCACTTGGATCACTTATACAGAATAAAGATGGATCAATGCGAGGCTGATCTTTTAATGTTTCTACAAGTGTTCTAGTAATTCTACCCTGAGAAACCCAACCATCAAGGAAAGTTAGACTTTCAGGCGAATGGTTTTCTAAGAGATATTTCATCGCATAACCATCTACACCATATTTATGAATAGCTGACACACTATAGTGATTAACTTCTCTATCAAATTTATTTCTTAAAATTTCAGTAATGATTACACCTACAGGTGTACCAGCACGAGCTAAAGAAACAAGTGTCAGTTCATCTTGACGAGCATTATTAATCATTTCACTTAAATGTAAAAAATATGGAGCAATTTTTACAGCATTCCTTTCAAGAATTCTATCAAAGATAGCTGTATATTCAGCCTCTGGTTTTTCTTCAATAGATAACATATCTCCATAATATGCACCAGAACGAAGCTTTGATTCTTTTTCTAACACAGAAAGAAGATCACCATGATATTTATTTAATAAAAAGGTTACTTGTTCTGGTTTGTAACTATGGAATACTAATTCTGACATAAAAATCTCCTATTAATTATTTACAATAAGTTGTATTATACATTTCATTAAAAGCTAATGACTTTTTTGGAAAAATAGCGTAATCACATTCTCTCATAAAGGCTACGTCTACATCACTATCTCCACATCCTATAGACAATACAGGATTTAGCTTCTCTTTTATATATTTCACCGCTTTAGCTTTGTTTACTTCTTTTGGTAAAATACTAATATAATCAAACTGATTATGTATATAGTATTTATTTAAATCTAAATTATCTTCTATATATTTTCCTAAAAGATCCATTGAAATTAACTTTCTGTTTTTCTCTTTTCGTTCTATATAAAATTGGTAGGCCATATTATTTAAATCATCGAAACGATCTAAAATAATATGAAGATCAGTAAAATTACTATTTTCATACAAAGATTTATATAAATTTTCGAAATCTTTTTGAGCAGAATCTAAAATAGAAAAAGAAATATCTTGCCAAGTTTTATCAATTTCATTATTTATCTTGATTAAAGCTCCCTGATACCAAGCAGCATGTTTAAAACCTTTTATAATTACAGCTCTGTCAAGCTGTTCTGTCACTCTCGCTGTAACAGGAACGATTTCCCCAATGCTACTAATACTATCAAAAAAAGCTTTTTGGTGTGGGTTTAAATAACCAGATGGTTCGCCATTAGCCTTTACTGTGCCTACAAAACAATCTTCCACTTTATACTCTGGCTGTTTTCTCATAGTTGAGAATAATGTATCATCTAAATCTGTGAATACTAAGCAATTATTATTCATTACGAATCGTTTTCCTATTCAGTTTTAATCAATACATAAAAATATACACGAACAAGTTCGTAAAAATCAAATTTATTTGTTTAATCTTCATTTAATTTTTATTATCAAAAAAATAACAAAAAATTTTGATTTTTTGTTTAATGATCGTTTAATATTGCGAACAAGTTCATAAATGAGGAAATGAAATGTCAGAACATATTTATAATATTCCTACGGGAAAATTAACTCTTAACGTAAAATATGGTAATCCAGATGACTTTTTTAAAGTAGAAGCAAGACATAACCCTAAGAGGGGTTTTCTTTTTGTTAGTAAAGTTTTAGGTAAACATATTCCAGTGGATTCGGTAAAAATGGAAGAAATATATGATAAACTTTCTGAAAAGACCATTTTATCCATTGATAAAACTAAAAAGACTTTAGTAATAGGAATGGCTGAAACAGCAACGTTACTTGGTTTTGGTGTTTACAAAAAGCTTAATGCTTTTTTTGATGATAAATCACTCATTAGTTATATACAAAGCACAAGATACCCTGCTGAAAATGCTTTACCTTTTGAAGAGGCTCATAGTCATGCTCCTTCGCAATTTATACATTTGAGTGAACCTGAATCATATGAACAGGTAGTTCTTGTCGATGATGAGCTTTCTACGGGCAATACTTTCGTTGGCTTTGAAAAAATTCTTTTTGATAATATGATTAACCTTAAAAAAATAACTTGGGTTTGTCTGACAGATTTCAGGAAAGAAAATATTAAAACAACTCAAAAAAATATAAATGACGTTATCTCCTTATTATCTGGAGAATGGGAATTTGAGTGGTCAGATAGACCAAAAAGCTTGCCCTCAAGCTGTGAAAATATAAATAGCGTAAAACATGAAGATATATGCTCTTTAGGAAGATATATAAATATTGATTCTAATAATTTATCCCTTCCCTTAAATGTTATAGAGCAAATTGATAAGATATCTCCAAAAGGTAATGTATTAATCGTAGGTTCTGGTGAATTTATGCCATTGCCTTATGCTATCCTTGAACATATTAAAAATAAATTCCCAACGAATAAAGTATATTTTCAAGCTACAACACGTTCTCCAGCTTTAATGAAAGGACTTTCTTGGGAATGTGATCATTATAAAGAAGGAGTTAAGCAATATATTTATAACTATGAACATGATTCCTATGATCAAGTTATCTTATGTGTCGAAACAGGAAATAACGAAATAGTTCAAAAAATGAGTAAAGACATGAGATCCGAAATTATTTTTTGGAAATAAATGAAAATATACGAACAAAAACTTGCAATCTCTTGTTCGTATATTTTATACTTCTTTCATCAACAATAACAAAAGGGCATTTAAATGAAACTTAGAATCTTTGCTGGTTCAATCTTTGTAACAATCCTATGTATGGGCCTTGCAGGATATTGGGGCGCTCATCATCCAATGGGTATTACTGTAGCTTTATATACAACTTTAGTTTTAGCTATCATGGAAGTATCACTATCTTTTGATAACGCTGTTATAAATGCTACAAAATTAAAAACACTTTCTCCCGCATGGCAGAAATTCTTCTTGACTATTGGTATTTTAGTCGCAGTGTTTGGTATGCGATTCTTCTTCCCAATAGAAATCGTAGCTAGAACAACAGATAGAGGCTTTATGGAGGTATTCCATTTAGCTCTTGATAATCCAAATGAGTATAGTCGCTTATTAACAGCTCATCATGGGGAAATTGCTTTCTTTGGTGGTGCGTTCTTACTTATGATTTTCTTAGGTTTCCTATTTGATGATGAAAAGGAACATCACTGGTTAGGTTCTTTTGAAAAGTTCTTTAGTGATAAATTTGGTAATGCTAAAGATGTAGCTGCAAGCTTTATTACACTATTGTTGGTTTATGTTTCTTCAAGCTTTATTGAAAACCCTGAAACAGCACAGGCATGTCTGTATGCTGGTGGTATTGGTTTAATGGCGAATTGGGCTGTTAATATGTTAGAAGCAATCTTTGAAGATGAAGAAACAGGTAATAACCCTGCTACACCAATCGTTAGAACGGGTATGGCTGGCTTCGCAGGTGTTATGTATCTTGAGGTGTTAGATGCTTCATTCTCATTTGATGGTGTAATAGGGGCATTTGCGGTAACTAATGATGTTGTTATTATTATGTTAGGTTTGGCTATTGGTGCGATGTTTGTTCGTTCTCTTACAATCTATCTTGTAAAAGCAGGAACATTAGATGAGTTTGTATTCTTAGAGCATGGGGCTAGTTATGCTATCGGTGGTCTTGCTCTTATTATGTTTACAAGCACATTCTATCATATTCCAGAGTGGGTTCCGGGCTTAGTAGGTGTTGGTCTGATTGTATTGAGTCTTTGGAGTTCTATTCGTAAGAATAAGCAGGAAGCATTAGTAGAAGATAATGGTTAATTAAACAAATAGTAAATAGGGAGGTCTATATATTTGATTTCCCTATTGAAAAAATAGTATATTTTTGTAGTATATTTAAAATATTAAAAGAGGAGAAGTAAATGAATAATTCAATTAGTTTAACAAAAGGTAATAGCGTATCCTTAACAAAACAGGCTCCATCCGCAACCAAGTTTCTTATTGGTGCTTCTTGGGATGAAAGAACCACCGAAGGTAAAGATTTTGACCTTGACTTAATGGCTGTCGCTCTTACTTCTCATGGTAAAGTTAGAAACTCTAATGATTTCTTCTTCTATGGTTTAGCAAAAGCTCCGGGCGAACCGTTTGATTCTGCTGATGGTTCTTTACATCATAATGGTGATAACTTAGTTGGTGGTGTTGGTGGAGATTCTGAGGATAGTGAGCAGATGACAATCGATACTACAATTGTTCCATCTCAGATTGAAAAAATAGTTATTATGTTTGCTATCTATGATGCTGAAACACGTCATCAAAACTTTGGTAGTGTAAGAAATGCAAAACTTCGTATTGCTGATGCTAACAATCCAAATAAAGATATTGTTACGATTAACTTATCCGAAGATTTTGGTGGTGAAACTGTAGTAAATGCTGCTGAAATTTATCGACATAATGGTGAATGGAAAGTTAAAAGCGTTTCTCAAGGATATCGCAATGGTATTCGTGGTGCGCTTGGTGATTTTGGTCTTGATGTTACTGACTAATATTATTTTACTATCAATATTTAACAATAGCCACTCCATGTGGCTATTTTCACAAAGAGGTTCTATATGAGTTCATTAAATAAAGGTCAAAAAGTTAATTTAGATAACACATCTATTGTTATTGATGCTTCAAAATTCTCTACTGTAGATCATTCATTATTTATTGTTGATGATAACAACAAACTTATTTCTGATGATTATATGATTTTCTATGGTCAATTATCTACTCCATGTAATGGCGTTGTGTTAAAAAATAATAACCAATATCATTTGGAGCTTTCTAAACTTCCATCAAATACAAAACGTTTGGTACTTACCATAAATACTCCAGACGAAAATCCTAATGATAACTTATCCACATTAGCACAAACTGAAGTTTCATTTGATCAATATTCTACTTCCTTTAGTGGAAAAGACTTGGGTATAGAAAAGGCATTATTAGTTCTTGAAGTATATAAACATAACGATAAATGGAAAGCTGGCGTTATTTTACAAGGTTTTAATGGTGGACTTGCTGATTTAGTAAGATATTTTGGCGCGGAAGTTGAGGGCGATGCACCATCCGTTGAACCAGCAAAACCTGCAGATCCTCCTAAACCAACTATTTCATTATCCAAACAACGTTTAATTTCGTTGGAAAAAAGTGCTCCTCCTAAACTTATAAGTCTAGCTAAACAAGTCAGTAGCGTATTGGATAGATTTGGTCTTGATAACCATACTGCTGATGTTGCTTTAGTTTTAGATTTTTCTGGTTCTATGAGTTCTGTTTATAGGAATGGTTTTGTTCAGAAGATTGCCGATTCTTTGATGGGAGCCGCTGTTCTTTTCGATGATAACCAATCTATCGATGTATTCTTATTTGATGATAGATCTGAATATATTGGAGAGTTAACACCAAAACAGTTTGACGGTCAGATTTCAAAATGGGAAAAACAATATGGTCTTGGTGGTGGAACAAGATATGGTGCGGCTATGAAGCTCGTTATGGAGCATTACTTAGGTTCATCAAGACAAGCAGAACAACCTATGAATAGAGATAAGCCTATCTATGTTTTATTTTTAACTGATGGTGATGCTTCTGATAAATCTCACGCTACTAAAATGATAAGAGAAGCTTCTTATGCTCCTATTTTCTGGCAATTTGTTGGTGTTAATACAGGATGGGGAAGCAGTTTTGATTATTTAGAGAAATTAGATGATCTTGATCGTCGTTTTATTGACAATGCTGATTTCTTCCCTATTGATAAGCCTAATAATATAAATCAAGATGAATTATTTAATAAAATGTTCACTGAATACCCATCTTGGTTAAAAGAAGCAAGAAAAAATCAATTAATTAAGTAAATTTATGTAATCATAATAGAAAAATTTGACAAAACGTTCGTAAAAATATTATGATTACTTCATATTAAACAACAAGAGGATAAAAACATGGCGATTAGTTTAAAGAAAGGCGGTAATATTAGTTTAAGTAAAGAAGCTCCGGGCATTAGTAAGTTTCTTATTGGTTTAGGTTGGGATGCTAGAACAACTGATGGATCTGCTTTTGACCTTGACGTTATGGCTCTTAGTGTAGGTGCTAATGGTAAAGTTCGTAACGATTCTGATTTCTTCTTCTATGGTCTTGCAGCAGTAAAAGGTCAGCCTTTTGATTCTGCTGATGGTTCTTTACATCACAATGGTGATAACACTACTGGTGACGGCGATGGTGATGATGAACAGCTTGTTATTGATACAAGTAAAGTAGCTGATGATGTAGAAAAAATCGTTGTTCTTTTAGCAATTTACGATGCTGAAGAACGTAAACAAAGTTTTGGTGATGTGCGTAATGCTTACCTTCGTGTAGCTGATGCTGCTAACCAAGCGACTGATATTGTTAAGCTTGATCTTTCAGAAGACTTTAGTACTGAACGTGTTATTAACGTAGCAGAAGTCTATAAGAAAGATGGTGAATGGAAGGTAAGACACGTTGCTCAGGGTTATGGCAATGGTCTTGTAGCTGCTCTTGCTGACTTTGGTATTTCTGCTGCTTAATAACTATTATTTTTATTATAAACGCCACCGAGAGTGGCGTTTTTTGTATATGGAGTATTTAAAATGGCTATTTTTGATAAAACAACAGGACAGGATCCTTTTCTTCACATCAGTTTGAATAAAGGGGAAACTATTTATGCGGAATCCAATGCTATGGTGATGATGGATGCTACTTTAGATCTTGAAGCAAGTATGCAAGGTGGATTTTTCTCTTCATTAATAAGAACAGTTGCCAATGAGCAATCTTTTTTTAGACAAAAAGTTACGGCGAATAGAGGTGATGGAGATATCCTATTATCTCCTAAATTCTCTGGTAATATTGAAATCATTGATATTGATAATAACAATCAATATTATCTTAATGATGGTGTTCATTTAGCAAGTGAAGCAACAGTAAAAATGGAAGCAAAAACTCAGAGTATTGGCAAAGCGTTATTTGGAGGTTCTGGAGGCTTTGTTATTACACATGCAAGTGGATATGGTAAGATAGCCGTTGGATCGTATGGTGATATATTTGAGCTTGAAATAGATGAGAAAACACCTCGTATTATAGATAATAATCATGTTATTGCTTGGAGCACTACTTTAAATTATGAGTTAAGCGCTTCAACTTCACAAAAGAAAGGGCTTATTAGCAATCTTTTAAATAGCCAATTAACAGGTGAAGCAATGGTAACTAAATTTTCTGGAAGGGGTAAAGTTTATATATGCTCAAGGAATAAAATTGATTTCGCTGCTTGGTTATCAAGTCTATTACCTCAAAAATAAAATTGAAATATTTGTTCGTAATAATATATAATAGTCATAATTAATAAATAAAAATGAGGAAAATAAATGAAAGTTTTAAAGAAAGGGGCAAACAGCGAGATTAGTATGCCATCATCTCATTCTCTCGTTTTAACTACTGGATATAAGAGTAAAACAAAAAAAGATATTCAAATAGATGTTATGGCTATGGTTTTAGATAGTAATGGCAAGCCTAAGAATGGTGCTCATGATTTTTTCTTTTATGGAACTGGTATTTATAATAATATTCCTTATGGAAAAGGCTATTCATCCCATGACAATAGCTTAGAAATGCTTGATTTTGATATACAGGGCAGTGAGCAAAAAATCAAAATTAACTTTGACAAAATTTCTCCAGATGTTGACAAAATAGTGTTTTTACAAACTATTTTTAATGCTGAAAAAGAAAAATCTAATTTTGGTGATGTTTCTTTACCTTACTTTAAGCTTGAAAATAAAGATGAACCTGAAAACAGTATTTATTTTGAAGCGGATGATATTTTAAAGAATGTTGTCTGCCTTCAGCTTTGTGAAGTCTACCGTTATAATGGAGTATTTAAAATACGTGCTTTAGGTCAAGGTTATTCTAAAGGTATTAAAGCAGCTCTCAGTGACTATGCTTTTAATCTTCAATAATTTATTAAACTAAAAAGAGGAAAAAAAATGAGTAATTCAATTAGTCTTTCAAAAAGCCAATCTATTTCTTTAAAAAAAGCAGATGGTTCAGCCCTTAAAAGAGTATTTATGGGGCTTTCGTGGAAAGAAAGTGCGCCAGAAGTTGTTACAGAAATAGTCAAACCGGGATTTTTAGGGAAAATGTTTGGTCAGAAAGAACAAGAAATTCAAGTGAGAAAATCAGCAGATCCTATCGACCTAGATAGCTCTGTTGTTTGTTTTGACAGTTCTGGTAATCGTGTTGATACAGTCTGGTTTAGACAGTATGAAGGTTTAAATGGAGCTATACAACATAAAGGAGATAATCGTTCAGGAGGTACTGGTGTTGGGGATGATGAACGAATTAATATTGATCTTTCATTGATTCCTCAAAATGTAACAACACTTGTATTTACAGTTAACTCATTTACAGGACAAACTTTTGAAACTGTTGAGAAAGCTCGTTGTCGTCTAGTTGATGCTGACACCAATGAAGAAAAAGCCAGCATTGATTTAACAGCTACAGGTAAGCATAAAGGCATTATTATGGCTAAGTTGTATCGTGTGGGTTCTGGATGGGATATTAAATCTATAGCTGAAATCGGAACGGGTGATTCTAGAACTATTGAAGGCTTAATGCCTCAAATACTCAAACTTATTTAATCAATAATAAACAAAAATAAATAGCGGCGCTGTCGCTATTTATTAATTTAAGGAGTTTAATATATGCCAACTGTTTGGTTAGGACGAGGGGTTTCAAATAACGTAGCTTTAATTGAATCTTTAAAAAAAATCTCTTTTTCAGTAGTAGTTTCACATATTTCAAATGAATGGGCTGGAAATCAATATGCTAAATCTTTTCAGGAGCCTGATATTAAAGGTATAGAATATGTAAATTGGACAGCTAAAGTTATGAAAGAAGAACAATTTGATTATTTTATACCGGGAAGATGTCTTGGGGACTTTATTCACTTTCCTAAAGATTTAGAAAAAAAACTAATAATGGGATGCTCCCCTAATATTAGTGATGAACTTGATAACAAAGCATTATTTTATAAAAAATGTAAAGATGCTGGATTCGATTTTGTTGCTGATTTCCAAGTTTTTAATGATAGTGTTAGTTTTGCTAATGCTTATGGCACTCTTTTAAAAAATAATCATGAAAGATTTTGTTTTAAACCTTCTAAAGCCGTATTTGCTCAGGGATTTAGGATTTTAACTAATGATAATCCTTTAGAAACTATTCAATATGGTAGCTTGCATTATCTCAGGATTTCTGATTTTTTAAGAGCATTTACAGATTATCCCGATTATAAAATGGAAGATATGATTCTAATGCCTTTATTTAATGGGAAAGAAGTTAGTGTTGATGGCTCATTTGATGGTGAAAATTATAGAATGGTTGCTAGATTAAAAAACGGATCTGCTGGTCAAAAAATTATTACAGATAAAAATATATATGATTCAGCATTAAAAGTTGCCAAACTTTTTAATCTTAAAGGCATATTCAATATTCAGTTTATGTATCATAATGACAAAGCGATGCTACTTGAAGTTAACCCAAGACCTGCAGGAGGAATAGCAACTTCCTTACTTTCAAATGTTGACTTAATTACTCCTGAAATATTTGGTTTAAAAAATCATAAAAAATCCTTAATTCGCTTAACCCCTGATAAATCAAAAGAAATTATGTCAGAAACAGTTTATTACGAAAAAATTAATAAAATAAATTACAAATAAAGCCTGAAAGGGCTTTATTTATATATTGTTTTACTGTTATATAGTTAGATAAATAATATTTATTGATTTTGAGGGATATATGATAAGCAATTTAATCGAAAAAGATTGGGAATTAGATAATATTTTAAGAAAAGGAGAAATGCTCCTTATTCAGGGACCTTCAAATATTGGCTATGAACTCAGCACAACAATATTATCAAGTCAAACTGCTTTAGCATTATCTTTAGGTCAGAACATAATGCTTTTTAAAAATATGTCTAATAAAAAAGTTTTATTTATAAATACTTATTTAGATAATCGAGAGTTATTTTCTATTACCAGTACTCAAATAGGCGGAGAAACTAATTTTTCTAAATATTCTAATAACTTCATGATGATTTCTATTCCATCTAGTAAAATTGAAGAAAATAAAGAGAAAATAAAAGAAATAGTTAAAAACTCTTGCGCCGATGTTATTGTTTGGGATAACATTAATAGATTGGTTAATAAAGAAACTACTTTAATAAAGGCTATACTTCTTATAAAAGAGATTTCAGGATTAAAAACAAAGATTGTTTCACATTATTTTAATCAATCTAAACACCCCTATGAAATTTTTACACTATCTCAAGAGTCTTCTGCATTTATTACTTTATCTCATATAGTTTCTACAGAAAAATACACATTAAATATAGAAAGAAAAAATGGGAATTTTTTATCATCAGCAAAATGTTATAGACATGAAAAAAGGCTCTCTTTCTATAATGATTATGTTAATTTATATCAACTACCGAATGTTAAAGAGCCAATATCACATGATGAAGGTATTATTCCACCTTTGCCTTGATAGTTTACTATTTTCTCTATCGTATCATTATGTTCTATTATTCTAAGGTCTCCGCCCCTATATCGACCACCATCTATAAATATATGAGAGCGATGAAACACTATTTTATCCATAATAGTATGACCAGAATAAGTAACACTACTACTTTTTTCGAAAGGATAACGATCATTTATCAAATCTAAATTTAAATTTAGGTTATTTTCATTATTAGAATATAAATGCTTAGTATGTAAAATATTATTATCTAACATAGCTTGTTTAGATAATTTTCTCCCCCATAACATTTGTTTTAAATATTTATTTCTTAAACTTTTATTTTTATGGACATCAAATATATTATCATCCCAAATGATATCGTTTTTAATAGGGCGAGCAGCATGAATAATATAGAAAGGTATTTTATTATCATTTACTTTTATGACGATAGGCATATCATTAATGAGTTTTAGATATTCTATAAAGTGAGTTTTGTCTTTATTTCTTTTTCTTCTATCTGTATATAAAAATGATTGAATCGTATTTAATAAACCTAATCTTTGACCTAAACTGGATAAAAGCATGTATTCATGGTTGCCCATTACAGGATAAAACCATTTTTCTTTCAATAAATTAAGACATTCCAAAGGTTCAGGGCCTCTATCGACGAGATCCCCTACACTAAATAACCTATCTTTACTAAAATCAAAGTCTACTTTTTTTAATCCTGTCATTAAAAGGGAATAATAACCATGTAGATCTCCTATTATAAAATCTCTGCCTATATTATTCCCTTTAACTTCTCTATACCAGTTATCTTTATTACTATTAAACATTATTCGCCCTAGCTAATTCTATTGTTGGTATTGTTACTGATACCGTCTCATCTATTTTTATAATTAAATTAGCTATCTCGTCAATCATTCCTTTCAATTGAGATGGTAAAATATTTGCCTGAATAACTGCAGAAAATAAAGTATCTCTTCTACTATAAAGATATTGGTAAATACCTCCTGTTTGGTTTTCTTGCTCAGCACACTGAGAAACGATTCCTAAACAATGAGATAATAGTGTTACTTTCTGAGAATTCTTATCTACATCCTCAAGAAGCCCACTTGCTCTTTCTAATAAAGGATTTAGTCTATCTTTTATAGTTGTTAAATTTAAACGAGCTTGCGTTAATTGAGTTTCATATCCTGTTATCTTCTTCCAAAAAGATGGTTTTTCTCTTATATCTGTTAATATTCTCTGTAGAATATCATAAGCTTTTATATCTCTATATGCTTGAGTTATCTTAGCTATCTCATTAGTAAAGACTGCTGATTTTGACATTTCATCAGATCCCCAATTTAAAATAACATTAGTGTCTAATGGAACCAGTTTTTGTAGATATATTCTAAATAATAGACCATTATCCTTTTTAAACATTTCCTGAAAGTCTTTTTCAGCTATTTTCATATAAACATCTACTACTGTTTCATTTTTTGATTTAACGGGCGTAGGAGAAGCTACAGGCGCTTTTGTTGAAGCAGGAATAGAAACTCTAACAGGTTTACTTTCTTCTTTTATAACTTCTTTAGGAACGTACTTTGCCATTTCCTGTTCATTATCAAGAAAAGAAAAATATAAAGCATTTTCTTGAACTGTTAATAGTTTAATAGGCTTGGGTGTTAAAGACCATAACTTTTCCTCATTATCAAGAATGGAAAAATATTGTTTGGTATCTAAATCAGTCATACTTAAAAAACTCCTATTTCTATATTGTTCATTATCTAAGAAAATCATTATGTCTTTCATTTCCACAATATTTATTCCTATTTTTTATTTAATTGATTAAGTTGCTTTTCAAGCTCATTAATTTTTTCTTTCTGTTCATTATAATTAGGATTAATATTGTTATCAACTACTTTATTTATCTTAGGCTCAGGTTCTTTTCTTTCATTTAATGCTTTAATTTTTTGTTCTACTTTTTCCATATTTTTTTTGTTTTGAGAATCAAAATATATTAATCCTTTTTTAAAAAAACTTAGAATATTTTTCATAAAGATCCTTATAGAACAAGAGGGGTTGCCCCCTCTGTTTTATTTTACACTGTTGATAAGATTTGCTTCAAGTTCTTTACGTTTCTGCTGGTTAACAAGTCTTTGCTCTGCGGCTGTTTTATTAATAGCTTCAACTCTTTTACCTGTTTCAATGATTTGATTATTCAACTCAGTCAATCTTTCAATTGTGATAGTTTGAGTATTTACAAGAGTTGCTGCTCTTTCAGCATTTTCACCAATTTTACTACCCAAAGCTTTTAGTGCTTCATCATTGGCTTTATTTAAAGAGGTTGCATAACTTGCTGTCTTCTCTTGTTCTGTGCTCATAATAAACTGAATAAGAGCCATTTTCCAGTTAGGAATTAATGATTGCTTAGCAACTTTAACAGTTTGAATTAAGCTTGTTCCAGATTGTTTCATTGTTTCAAGTTCAATAGCAACTTGTTTAGATCTCATTCTGCTGTTTTCAAATTCTTGGATAAGAGCATGAACACGGACAATCTGATTCTGTATAGCAAAAGAATCAGCAGCAGCAAAAGTATCTTGATCATTTACTTTCTGGTCAATTTCTGCTTTTTTTGCTTCAAGTTGCTGTACAAGAGCTTTACCTTTTTCAATGTTATTTGTTAAATGCTCGTGATACTGTTGGTTATATACCATTAAATCATCTAAATCTTGTTGACGATTCTCATGAAGGTTAATTTGTTTGTCTATTTCTTTTACTACTCTTTCAATACGTTCGTTAACAGTATCAGAGTGTGCAAGAATCTGATCTTTTGCACCAGACAATGCATTTACTATTTTAGAAAAAATGCCTTTTTTCTTAAAACGAGAAGGATCGAATTCTTTAGCTGTAGAAATTAGCTGATTTAATTGGGTTCCTAATACACCAGCATCTGCAATTTTTTGGTTTGCTAATAAACGATCAGCTATGTTAGCATATTGCCCTTCAACCGAAGAAGAAAGCTCATTAATTTTTTCTTCTTCTTTAGCTACAAGTGCTGTTGTTCCGGCAGAAATATTAGGAAAAACATTCTTGTTTTCAATTTCTATATCAATTTTATTCAATGTTTTTGTCTCACTCATTATATTATCCTCATTAAGTAAATCCAGTATCATAATAATATATTAAAAATAATAGAAAAAGCAAAAATAATTACGAACTTGTTCACCAAAAAAATAAAGAGAGGCGAGCCTCTCTTTATTTTTTAACAATCATCGTATTTTAAATAATTTTCAATACTGATACTATCAAGATTTTTCCTCTCAGCTAAAGTTAACTTAGCTTCTCGTCTTCCTTTATATTTTCTTCTAGGATTACCACACATCCAGCATGAACATACTTTTGGATTATGACTGATTTTTCCTATTTCCTTTTTAATATGCTCTTCTTCTTGATTATCAAGATATCTTAACCAAAAATAACGACTACATTCTTTTTTCTTTTTATCTAAATTGAATCGTGTCGAAGCACGATTTTTATTCTTTTGTAAAAAATTTTCCATTTTTAAAACCTTATGGACTGCAATATGAATAGCAGGGTTGCCATTCTACTGATATATTACAGTCTCTCTCGGTTCTCTTTTTATTTTTCGCAAGGTATACTCCTTTAGATAGAAAAGGGGATTTTTATTCCCCATATTTGAAATAATTTTCAATATCATTACGAGACAAAAACTTTTCTTCATTAAAAGATACTGTCCCCCAATACTTTCTTGGATTTCCACACATAAAACATGAACAAGCTGCTGGTGTTCTTGCTGCTTTAGCTACTTTTATTTTATGTTCTTCTTGATCACCATTTGGATCAAACCAACACCAATAATTACGACATTTTAACTTCTTGTTTTTTAAATTAGCTCTAGTTTGAGCACGAGTTTTATTTTTTTCTAAATACATATCTAATCTCCCGGCTACAGCATGAATAACGCCCGTTATTCTTTTATTTGTGCTGCAGCCTATAGTATGATTAGATAACTTATATTTTTTACCATATTAAATGCCCCATACTAAAATCATCTAAAGGCATCACGCCTTTTTTATTCCAAGAGGAAGAAACTTCTACCAAAGACTTCTTTAAAAAGTCTTCCGCTTCAACGTTTTTAATAATAACATCATTTAAAGTCTGATTCAAGCTTTTATTTTTTACTGACCATAGCCCATCTGTAAATAAAGATATTGCTACCACGCCTTCTTTTTCTTTATCTATTAATAAACTATGACCATTTTCAAAGTCTTCGAAAGACAAATAATCTATATTTTCCCTCACCATATTTAGATTATTAAAAACAGAAAATGTTCCAGAAGTTCTTGAGAATTCCCTTTCTATTTTTTTAACAGGTCTATTTTTAAAACCTTTAAAATTTTCTATTAAATTATTATAGGCTTCATATTTTAATGTTTTATAAATAGGATAAAATGGCTTATTTTTTTCCCACTTATACTCAACTAATATCACATTCCCATTTCTCAAATGTAAAGCATACCCTCCATCGCCCATTATCCAGATTTGAGCATGATTTTCTGATGCTATTAGTGCTATTAATGAAGCATATTCATCACCAATATTATTTGTAACTCTTTTTGATGTATATTCTTTTAATAGATCATCTATAAAATCAATACTAAAATATATACTGTTTGAAGGCATGTTTAATAATGATCTTTCAAGAGCTAGTGTCCATAACCTTGCTCCAATATCTGTTCGGGATTTGGCTCCAGAACAACCATCAGATAATATAATGTATTTATGAGAAGTAGATATATTTCCAGAAGTAGCATAATCCTCACATGGAGAACCTTTTTCTTCATGTTTTTTTCCTATCATAAAAAAATGATCTACCTTCATATGTCTCCTTAATATCTATTATTAGAGTGAAGATAAATCATTTTTATTCAAAGATCAATAAACAAAGGTTATTGTTTATACATTTACAAAATTCAAACCTTTTGTAATCATTTTTTCTTTTATATTTTTAGATGCTTCTTCGAAACCATAAACTGGACTTGTACAATTTTCAAAGATAGTGATTTTCGTCTTAACATCATTTTCTTCGAAATAATCTTTAATATCAAAAACAGTAGAAGAAACACAGTGAGAGAATGCTTCACCAGCCACCAACAATTCATCTGAAAAAGCCAATTTATTTAATAATTTTATATTCCTATTAGTATGCTCATCAAGTTCTACCTCAGCTTTGATAGCTGAATAATGTTCCGTTAGTGGATTAAGACCTTTTAGAACATACTCTACATTTTTCCCTGTTTTAGCTGTCCATTCAGATAAAGATTGAGCAAGTACTGAATGAACATTATGCCCCCAACTCCCAATTAGGCAATGCTCAGGCCAAATAATAAGACTATATTTACTAGCTTTTTCTAACTCATAAACATAAAATTTAGCATATTCTAAGTCGTTTAACTTAGAAGGAACCCATACGCCATTTTCAATATCTTTTAAAGTAATAACAGTAAATGGTGATGGATGATTGCCATCTTTATCTACCCACCATAACTTATGAGCAATATCAATAATATTATGACTATCGAGTGTTACAATAATTTCATTAAAGTTATCAGAGTGGTTTTTTATATAATCCGATAAAACAATCATATCATTATGAGAACCGGGAACAGGAAGAGTTGGCTTATTACCCATAGTTAGTGCTTCGGGAATATCACAAAAGTCGTTCTGTGGATCGATAATCAAAAGCGTTTTATTCATAATTTATTCCTCATTTAATTTACTTATTGTATTTTAGACAATAAGTAAATCAAAGTCAAATATTTTTCCTTATGAACCATAAAATATTTTTATTCTTTTTATTTATTCTTATAATATCTTTTCTAATTTTTTTAGATTTAACTAGATCTATCAACTCTTTCCCTTTTACTCTTATATCTGTATTTGCTCCATACTGAACAAGTAAATCGAAAATTTCTTTTTGCCCTGTTAAAGCAGCATAGGCTATAGCTGAATATCCATCTTTATTCTGATGATTAATGTCAGCATTATTTTCTAGTAAGAATTTTATATTATCGAAGGAGCTATAGTAAACAGAAACCATTAGAGGAGTAATATTATCAAACGTTTCATTTTTTGAGTATGCTTTTCTATTAATATCCTCACCTACATGAAGTAGGGAACTCATCATTTCTGGTCTATTATATTGAGCGACATAATGTATTATATTCATTTGAGAATCATCTGATTTTATAATATCTTCATCAATATTTGCGCCATTTTTTACTAAATAATCAAAAATTCTACTATTTCCATTATGTAAACTTAAAGCTAAAGCAGAACTGTATTTTAAAGATGATATATTAACATCTGCTCCAAGTTTTATTAGCTCCCTCATTATATGCTCTTTCCCTAAATGAACAGATAAAAATAATGGTGTACATCCTTCTAAAAACTTAGTATCTTCTTTTATTATTTTTTTATTTATATCCATACCATTTTTTAATAGTATTTTTATAAATGGCATATTTCCAGACATAACTAGCTTATGTATAGCTGGAATGCCATAATCTATAGTATAGTTAATGTCTATTTCCTTGGAAATTTTTGCAATTATTTTTTCGTATAATTCTATATCAAGGTCATCATATATTGAAAAAGCTTCTACTGGTTTTTCACCTTCTATAAGATAGTCGTTACTAAAACGATAGTCTGTTTCAAGTATAATGTTTGCTAAATCTTTGGAAATACCTAAAGAGAGGAGTAAAGGATCTGCTTGTCCATCAACTTGTATTTTTACATTGTTTTTTATTAAAAAATTAACCATTTCAATATCGTTATTTACTATAGCTATATTTAATAAAGATGGTTGATTTTCTAGATTAATATCAGCTCCATTCTGTATTAAACAAACAGCAATGTCATTATATTTACGGCTTATAGCCTGAGTTAATAAGCTATGACCATTATTTATGCTGTTTGGATTAGCTCCTTTTTTTAACAAAAAATTTGTTAGTTTTAATAAATTATTTTTAACAGAAAAACCTATTAAGTCAGTAGATAAAAGATCTTCATCTAAAAAATCATGCTTTTTATTAATATCTATTCCTAAGTCAAAGATTTTTTGAATAAAAACCAAATCATCATTTTTTGTTGCTTCATCTATTGATAAATAAATAACTTCCTGTATTAATACTTCATTATTTTTATTATTATTTATAAAATTTTCGAAATCTATGTAATTCTTATTTGAAATAATTTCATTTATATTCATTTGTTTATCCTATCATGGATAGCATTTTTTGATTACTTTTTAAGACATCTGATTTCAATATTTCATCTTTACTATAAAACTTAGTAAGTAATTTAAATAAATCAATATCTTCATTAATAGCAGCGATTTCTAAGGCTGTTAGACCATCTTCATTTTTTATTTTTACAATTTTACTAGTGCTTTTTGCTATAGATAGTCTAACCATATCCATTTCATTTCCATATATATAAGAAAACCATTCTTCTTTATTTACATTAATTACTGGAGACTCCACTCCTACATCTTCACCAGCTAATTCGATTAAAATTTTTACAGTATCTTCATTCTTATTCCTTAAAGCTCCTGTAATAACATTTATTCCATCTTTCTTGTAATTTATTTTAGCGCCATTTAAATAAAATGTTCTAACATTATTATTTTCACCCCTTAAAGCTGAAATGAATAACAATCTATTCAAATAATTGCTATTTACTTCTACACCTTCTTTTATCAAAGCAGCACTAGCATTAGTATTCCCTTTAGCTATTGCTATTTTTAGAGCGCTTTCTGCTTGCAATATATTTACTTGTTCTTCAAATAGTATTTTTATAGCTTTAGCATTATTAACCCAAGCGGCATTTTCTATAGGTGACAAGCCATCAGAATCTGTTGATGATACAGATGCTCCATTTTCTATTAAAATTTTTAAAGCATCTACATTATCAAAAACGATGGCTGTATTAATAGGTAGAGGGCTATAAGAAGATACCTCATTTAGATCTATATCTTTTATCTCTTGTAAAATTTCATCATTTTTAAATGACTTTATAATATTGTATAACTTATTTGAAGTAATCATACTTAATCCTTAATACTTTTATAATTAAATATAATATAAAACGATATTCTTATTTTAGTCAAATATATTATATTATAAATCAATATTATAGGATTAATATTTTTTATAGTTCAATTAAATCAAGCAGTTAAATTACAACCGTTTTTTCAATATTTTATTATTTTCATATTCATTATTAAATACTTTTGTTAATTTAATTTTGTTTAACAGAGAAAACAGCAAAGTATTATTGAAATATCTAGAAATTTTCAGAAGAAAATCAAACTGTTTAGTGCTTAATACAATCTCTTCTTGATTTATTTTAAGTAATGTTATTAATGAAGCAATACTATTTTTGATTTGAATATTTTTACCTATTTTTAGACCTTCGCTTTCTTGTTTAAAATAATATTCTAATTCTGTTATTTTTTCTTCTACATCAGAAATATTTATTTTATTGTAATTGTTTAATATATTAACAATCGTTTCATTTCTATCTTTGGAGGTTTTTGAAAAATTAATAAAATCTCTAATATTGAGGATATTATTGTTTATTAAAATGGGGAAGATATCATTATCTGACATCTTTACGAAATGTTGTATAATTTCAAATTTTAATAAAGATACTCTTTCACTTGGTAATACTGAAAATATATTCTTCAAAGAGAAACAAAGTGATGATAGTTCATTATCTTCACTCATCATTGAAAATTTACATAGCTTCATAGCTATCTTTTTATCACTCATTGATAGAATGTGATGTTTTATTATTGTTTTATCTTCATTCCACATTTTTTCTAATAGATCTTTGTGGTTACATTTATGTGCTATAAAAAATAAATCATCTTCATTGTTTATAATCATATCTTCGATATACTCTTGTTCAAAAAAAGTATCAAATGGTTTAAGAGATAGTTGTTCATAAATTCCAAGAGCAAAGTCTCTATCTGAACATATTTTGTCTAATATTTTTTTATTTATACTATTCATTTTTTACCCTTTTTCTTTTTTATTTGTTACACCTTACAATACTTTCAACTTAAAATTCTAATTATTTTTTTAAAAATAAATTTGCTTTTTGTTTTTAAATAGCATAACTTTAAAAAACAAATAAAAATAACAAAATTATGCTTTTATATTGAATTTAAAATCTGATTTTATCCTCATTTTATCTAGATTTTAAGTTTTTTTGCCCTTACTTGTTAAGGGCTTTTTATTTGCAAGTATCTATTTTATTTTGTAAAAAATCAGTTTAAAATATAATTTAGATATTAAAAAAAGGAGATATAAAATGAGTGAAGCGAATTTCTATGCTGGGTTTCCAAAAACTCCCGATGAGTTATATGACTTTCCACCACAAGTTATATGGAAAGATGAAGATCCAGATGTACCCTCTACTGAAAAAATAACAGTAAAACTCAAAGTTTCTTTAACAGAAGATAAAACTTGGGATATAAAGATATCTACTAAAGATGAAAATCTATTATCATTCAATGTTAGACATGAATATGATGAAGAAAATTCTGTCTGGTTATGGAAAGCCGTAAATATTGAGGGTTCTGAAAAAGAAAATATTAAGAAAGACAGTGTTCAAGACTTATTTGATTATTGCTCGGAATCCTCTGTTTTATTATTAGGTCATGCAACTGATGAAATAAAAATCAGAAAAAGAGCTAAACCTTAAAAATAAAAAGGAGCTTCCAAGCTCCTTTTTATTAAATAGTATTTATTAACCTTCCAATTCTTCTAATATGGCATCAACTAATAGGTTAACTTCTGCTCTTGCTTCTTTATTTCCAGCCCATTTATCTACATCTTTTCCAAACAATGGTTTCCCGGTAGCAGTTAATCTTTCAAAAACATTTCTGTTTTTAATTTTAGGCCAATCTGAATAATCTTCAATAAATTTATTATGCTCTTCTCTATTTTGCATCCAAGCATTAAATACTGGTAAAATACTCATTTCAAGCTCACTTTCTTCTATTGCTTTATTCAGTGATGCCATATCAAGCTGAGATGGTCTTACTGGAGCAACAATTAAGCTAGATTGGGAAAAATTTGATATTGAATCATTAGCTGGCAAATCTACTAATACAATATCGGGCTTAAAGTTCAATTCTGCCCCGCCATCTTTAGGTATAACTTGAAAATCTAACTCTTTACTTTCAGCCACTGAAACTGCACCTAACTGAGGATCGGCATCATATACTACAACTTTATAACCTCTTGCTTTAAAAGCACTCGCAAGAGCCAAACAAAGTGTAGTACGACCTACACCACCTTTTTTACCCCACAATGAAATAATTTTCATAAGTTTTCCTCTTTTTAAATTCTAAACAATCACATGTTATCATATAAAAAAAGAAAACTCATAATTTTTTATTTAAATTTAGGACTTCTTTTATAATCTTGATTTTCCTTTACAGAAAAATATTTTACAGGAACAGAATCAGTTAACCAAACACCATTTTTTGAAATAAAAAATACATGCCCATCTTTTAACATTTGTTGGGTTTTTATTTCAAGGATAATCGGAGTTCCGTGCCTTGAACCCACATTTATAGCAGTTTCTTCATTTGATGATAAATGAACATATTGTCTATTATTAGAAATAATACCTTTTTCTTTTATACTATCCATAAATCTGGTTGCTGTGCCATGATATAATATCGCTGGAGGTATTTTTTCATCAAACTCGATACTTACTCTATCTTTACTTATTGAGTGTCCCTGTAAAGCTCTAATAAATTTTCCATCTTCTGATATAGCATATCTACCTTTTCCATCTTCTTTAACAATTTTTTGTATTTCTTCAATTGTTAATTTCCTTTTAACCATATGAGCATTATTGATAAGTTGCTCAATGGATACCCATCCTCTATAATTCATATCCAGTTGTATTGCATCTGGATCATGCCTTAATACATAACTCATAAAAACACTATTACTTTTCATTTAAAACTCCTTTAATTTATATATATAGTAACCTATATTGTTATTTCAATCAATAACATTTTCACAAATGCTATGCTCGCATGAAATATATACAAAAAAGTCAAAAAAACAGCAGTTGATATGAGTTTAACGTTTTTTACAATAAGTTTCCTTGATTTTAAAAAAATAATACACTATTATTATGCTTAAGGAATACAACTAAAGAGGAGGTATATAAACTTAAAATACTAACTATAACATTTTTTGATACTTTGGATTTTGTGTATAACTTATAGATAGCATTCAACTTATAGGAGAAACGAGAAAGGATTGTTAATAAAAAACAAATTAACAATGAAGCTATCCCGCATATAAATATATGTCTCTCGTAAACATAATATGAACTTTTTATTTTCTGGTCACCATATTGATATTACTGAAGCTATGCGTGAATATGCCGAAAAGAAAATCGCTATTCTAAATAATCGTTCAGATCAGATTGTTAGTATTAAGCTAACCCTTACACAAGATCAAACCTCAAGCAATAAATTTAAATTAGATGGTGTTGTAGCAATAAAAGATAATTCTATCGTAGCAACCACATTTGGTAATCATGGTAGTGAGGTTTATTCTATGATTGATAGTCTTGTTGGTAAACTTGAACGTCAAATTAGAAAGCAAAAAGGCAAAGTTATGGCAAGAAAAAAAGGCAATGCTTCTATTAAACATTTAGAGATAGTTGATACAAGCGTTGTTTAAGTTTTAAGTTTTATACTCATAAATAAAGGCCGCTATGCGGCCTTTATTATATTATTTTCATGGTAATACTTTTATATCTATTGTTTTTTGTTTTCCTTCTCCATCAGATAAAGTTAGACTTACATTACATCCTTCTTGTAATTCACAGCCTTTCAATGTATCTAATGTAATGTTTCCCCATGATTGATCCTTAACTTTTACCAACGCTGTTTTACTTCCAATAACCTTACTCATCATATTTACAGATCTAGTATCTACTCCTGAATATTTTAAATTAACAATCTCATTTGGGTAAAAAACTGCTTTATTCACATTTATTGATATTCCCGGCTCTTTTTTTGTGGTGAATGACCATCTTTTACTAAATGGAGAACCATTTATATAACCTGATATATTAACTGTATACTTCGAATTCTCACGAAATTTATTATAAGGAATGAAACCAAATTGAGATTCTGTAATATGTTCATCTGTTGATGTATTCATTATTTTTCCATCAAGATTATTACCTTTATCATCATAAAGATTAAAGCTAACTATATCTAATTTATTACCAGAAGATATTTGGAATGTAATAGGATATCCCACAATTTCTCTTTCAGGCATTGGATTTGGTATTTCTTGAGAGGGATAAAATAGTAATGGTATATCTATTTGATTATCATATGGGTAATAAGACGTTTGGATGTTATTTGATATATCATTTCTAACACCTAACATTATTTCTATTATATTTGTTGTTCCATTTTTTATATAATGTGAGCCTACTTCATTATATTTTGGTTCTAGTATTAAAAATCTATGATAAATAGCGACTAAAAATTTTTCTATATCATTACTCCTTTCTCCATCATAAAATGCTAAAACTTCACCTACAGAAAATGATGTATTTGAATATTCAGATTTTAATGCTCTTTCCATAGGATCTTTACCAAAATAATTAGGCTGATTGCTTTCTTCATAATGGGAGGGTTGATTCTGTCCCTTCAAATAATAAGCATGTTTTTCAGCAGCAAAAGCTAACTGCCTATTTTCATATAATCTATTTAAACCATATATTGCTCTTAAATTATTTAATGTTTGAATTGGATCTGAATAGCTATTATTTGATGTTTGTATTGTTCCACTCTCATTTGTATAACTCTCTTGATTATTTGTTAGTGGAGCATTTCTTTTTTCCAAAAGAGTATTTAAATCCACAGAATTAGGGCTACTTACCTTTTTTGAAGAAGGCTCTACTTGTCTTATTTCTGGTTGCTTATTTTGTTGTTGATTTTCAATTATCTTATCTTTATTGTCACAACCATTTAATAAGACAAGCATAATGAATAATGCCGTTTTTTTTAACATCTATTATTTCTCTTAATTATTAATGTATAAACTATAAATTTATTTTAAATAATACGCAATATAATTTTCCATTTTAAAATGTTTTCGTATAAAATATATTTCAATATTTCAAATCTGAGGGTAAAAATGGACAATACAAAAAAATATTGTGATATAGCAAGTTTTCTTATTATGGCATTTGCTATCATAATAGTTCTAGAATTCAAATTAGTTGGAGCGACCATTACTGGTTTCTTAGTTTATTCTATTAGTCAAACTATTTCAAACAAGCTTGATAGCCGATTTCAGCTTGGAAAAATAGCAAGGACTATTGCTATAGCTTTATTAATATTAATCGTTAGTATTGCTGTTTGGGGGCTAATTATTAGTATTTTACATTTCTTTAAAGGATCAAGTTCTGATGGTGTATCTCTTATTGTTTTAAGTGTTGCCGATATACTTGATAAAATGAGACAAAGCCTTCCCATTTTTATTAGTTCTCATATTCCAACATCTGTTGATGCTTTAAAAATGCAGACAGTTGATTATTTAAAAGAAAACAGCCATCAACTATCAACTTTTGGTGTTGATACTTTACATCATTTAGCAAGATTACTAATAGGTTTAGTCGCTGGAGCTATGTTATCCTTTGCTAATTTTTCAACAGCCGATAATTATAAACCATTCTCTGCGTCTTTAATCAGTCGTTTTTCTACATTAAGGAATTCATTTGATAAGGTTGTATTAGCTCAAGTTAAAATATCACTTATCAATACAATATTAACAGGTATATACTTACTTGGAATATTACCTTTATTTGGTATTCACATCCCCTTCTCTAAATCAATATTAGTTATAACATTTGTAGCAGGGATGATTCCAGTTCTTGGCAATGTTATATCCAACTGTGTTATGGTTATTTTATCTCTTGGAGTATCTTTCCATGTTGGTGTTATTTCATTGGTATTCTTGATTGTCATACATAAACTTGAATATTTCTTGAATGCTAATATTATTGGTCAGAAAATAAATTCAGTTGCTTGGGAACTTATACTAGCTATGTTGATTATGGAAGTAATATTTGGTATTTCTGGTGTTATTGCTGCCCCAATATTATATGCTTACATAAAATCAGAGTTAATAAATAAAAACTTAGTTGGGCTAAAAGTAAAAGAAGAATAATCATAAAATAAGGCTCTTGGAGCCTTATTTCATTTTTAATCCTATATTATTCTTAATGTTTCCGTTTAATAAGGGATCTAACTCTACGGCCTTATCTAGTTCAATTTTTTCTATTTGTGAACTAAATCGAGGAAAATCAGGATTATTCCAATCTATTTGTGAAGATGGTACTTTTTTAAACTTTTTGATTATTTTTGGATTGAATACAATCATCCATTCTTCATTATTAGCTTGGCTTCTTCCTATTGAGGCATCAAATCCCCTTTCTGTTAGCCATTCAGCTAATGCTGGGCCATGACTACCTGCTAATGCTTCATTATTTACACCACAGTTAATCAAAGTATCTACAGAGATTAAACCATCTCTAACATTTCTTTGTAAATCATTTAAAACTGATTTTTTATTTTTTAATCTAAAGCAAGATTCGTAAAATTTAACAGCATCTTCTAAAGGAACTTTATCTTTTATTGTTAATAGCCTTGGAGATTCTATTTCCATTAACATAATACTTCCGGGACCTTTTGCATATTTTTGAGCTGTAGAGCAATGGTTTGTAAAATATATTCCGGGGCCATACTCATATGTTCCTTTCTTATGAGCTTTTATTTCTGGCAGTCCATCCCATTTTTGAGCACCATGCCATGCCAATATACGTCCATTTTTATTAACTTCTTCAATATCTATCATAATAACTCCTTCTTTATTACTTATTATACCATAATTATACATGTTGTTAATTTTTATTATTTAATTATTTTTTGAAATCAATATGGAAATTTGATAATATATTTTATTATTCGAGGATAATTATGAAAAAACATCAGTATCAATATATATACGATCAAGATATTATAAAAAAAACATATAAATTAAACGGATATGTTTCATTACCTTTATTTTTTGATTTTTCGTTTGAGGACATAAAAAATAATGTAACTTTTACTAAATCCTTGATTGATCCTTTTATGATTTTATATCAGAAAGAAAAAAGCGAAATTTCTGAAATTTGTCACAAACTATTTAATAAAAATCTTTTATTAAAAGACTCATTGTTTTATTTATCATCTGATAATGATAAAGATATTCCATTAAAAAACATAGAAAAGCTTATGATACATACGTATTATCATATAATCCATAACAACAATAATCTTATTATTCCTTTACCTTCTTATTATAATGTTGCAAATGATTTTTTTATTCTCCATTATTTTTTGGAATCTTTATCTTTTCCTCATCTATCTTTTATTTTTGTTTCTAATGATTATCACTTATTATCTATCTTTGATAACAATATAAAAACTAATGATATCTATTGGGTAGAAGGGGAATTTGATAAATTTACTTATCAATTATTTATGCCTAATAGAGAATATAGAGTTGCTGGAAATTGGATTAATATTTTTAAAATCTTAGAGCATAAAAATGCCCACCATTATGGGATAATAGATAAAGATGGGTTTCTGTTAGAAAATAAAAAAGACCTTATATTCTCAGATAAAATTTTCTTCTCTAGATATGCTGAATGTGAAAATATCTGGTTATCAGAAGAAATTTTAAATATTTTTCAAAAAAATATTAAAACATTTTCAAAAACAACCTTTATCAAAGAAGTTATAGAGCTTGCTAATATGGATAAAGAGTTAACGACACAAAGATTCATTAATAGGCAAAATAAACTAAAGGTCTTGGGATATCCATATAATAATGAAAATCTGGTAAAAAATGTAATAAATAAATACTATAAAAGCATAGATAATAATGACTATAACTCTATACTTTTATATTATGATAACAAAGCTATATTTAATTTGTTATTAAAAAGAATATCATGTAAAAATATAAAGATGTTTTATGATATGACACTAAAGATAAAAAAAGACATAATAGCATTAAAAATAAATCCAATAATATAGGAGTTAACGTTGAAACAACAAATAAAAAAATTTTTAAAAGAGTATAAATTAATATTTATATTCCTTTTTTTGGTATTTATTATCAGATCAATTTTTATTAACTGGTATATAGTTCCTTCTGGTTCTATGTATCCTAATTTAAGAATTGGACAATATATTTTTACTAATAGAATAGCTTATGCTTTAGGCGTTCCATTTACTAATTATAAACTTTATACATGGTCAGAGCCAAAAAGAGGAGATATTGTTATAGCTTTTGATCCTGATAATGGTAAACGTATAGTAAAACGAGTTATAGCCATTGGGGGTGATAATTTAGTAATCAAAGATGGTAATCTTATTAGAAATGGTGAAAAAGCCACCTATGAGGTAAATAACTCTTTAGAAAAAGAAGCAGGGATTCAATCTGTTGGTTATAAAGAGATTTGGCCTGATGGTTCTTATGAAAATATTTTAAAAACAACTCAAAAATTAAATTTTACCCCTATTCGTAATGGCGTTTACAATATTCCGAAAGGATATGTGATGTTAATGGGTGATAATCGAGATAATAGCAAAGACTCTCGTTATTTTGGTTTTGTAAAAACATCTATAATTGAAGGGCGCATAATTAACGATGGTAAATGAAAATAAAGCGGCTGTGCCGCTTTATTTATTTTCTATTTATTTTTTCTAGGTTTATAAGATGTGACATGTAGTGAAACAGGCTTAACAACTTCTTCTACATCATTATCTATTTCTTCAATATTTTTCTTATTAAATACTCTTTTCTCCATAATTCTATTTTTGAACGCTATTAATTCTTGTGTTTTTATTTTTAATAGTGCTTTTTGTTCAGGTATATCCACATTCAATAAATATGAAACTCTTCCTTCCCATATATTTTTAGCGCTATCTTTGAAGTTTTTTATTCTTTCTTGAGTTATTGACCATATATCTCCTTCTAAAGAACTTGAATCAAATTCATCCAAACCTTTCCAACTCTTCGTAATCTCTTGAATTTCTTTATTTCTATCAAAAGTTTTATTAGCACGTTTTCTTGCTTTTTTTACTTTATCCCTAAATTTATCAGGAGATTCTTCTACTTGATTTATATCAGCTTCAATACCATCAACGTTTCTATTTTTCATCCAAGGAGGAATATGACCTTCACCATTTGTTCCTTCTTCTTCTTCTTCTGAGTCAGAATCTATAACAACTTCTTCTTCTGAAAACTCTCTCTCTGTAAACAATCCTTTAAATAAATCATCTCCATATGGATTTTTAGGGATACTTGGTAACGTAGATATATCAAATAGCTCTGGTATTATAGGATCTTTCACTTCTTGGTCTTCTACATTTTCTATATTTATTTCTTCTGATTTCTTTAAAGATATAGTTGTTTTTTCTTTATTTACATCTATAGGAATTAGATCAAGCTCAATTTCTTCAACTTCTGGTCTTCCATCATCAATATTAGATTTAAAAGAGACAATATCATCTTGTAAATTATTAGATTTTTTCAAATTCTTTATAATGTCTGGTCTTTCTATTGATATTTTTTCTTTTATTTCACCATTTATTTTTATAATAACACCAGATTTTGAGCGCTCTATGCCTTTTTTCCTGTCGCTTCTTTGTTGATTTCTATGGTACTCATCAATAAAAGATGGTATAAAATCGTTTTTCATAGAAGGAGGAACTTTTCCTGTTATATTTCCAAGAGGTCCTTCATTCCATACATTTTCCAGAAGAATATCATCATCTGATTTTGGTGGTATTTCTCTTCCTTCTCTTTCTAACCACTGCCTATATTCTACTATTGTCATTGGATCCTTTTTAAAATCTCTATTAGGATCTGCAACAGCAAAATTATGCATACGGTCATATTCTATCAATTGTGCAAAGGCTTCTTTATAAAGGCTTTCGTGGTAAAATATTTTTTCTTTGGTCTTATTTATAAAATAAAGAGGATCATGCTCTTTTATTTTATAGACATTTTTTATTTTCCACCATTCCCATGCTTGATATTCTACATTCAATAATAATTCTAATCTTAATTTATCTGCGGGTTGACTTATTTCTTGTTCTTTTAAAAGATCTTCCCTTCTTCTTTTAAAATCAAGGTTTACCTGATGATTTTCATTATATGTTGGCCTATATGTTTTAAATCTTAAAGAATGTCTTTCAGCATCAAAAAAACCTATTCCTCCAGCGGGCTTTCCTGATGGAGACATATTGATTATTACTCTACTATATCGTTCTCTCCAAAAATTAAATAATTGATTTTTTTCTTCCAGAGTCCAATAATCAGGAGACCAATCCATCTTTAATGAGGGTTGTTTTTTATTGTTTATAGCTATATCAAAATTATACCAGCTTAATCCCATCCTTTTCCAATCTACTTTATCTTTCATACATATAAGATCACAAGCATCAGAAAATTGAGATTTAAAAATATTTATCTTTTCTTCACTATTAGGAAACAAAGATCTAAATAATTCTTGAGGTTTTCTATTTTGAGAAAGTAGATTGTTAACAATATTTCTAACCCCTTCAAAATATTCATATTGTTCTAATTTTTCCATCATTAAATTTAAAGCAATAACAGGCTCGTCAATTGAATAAGGATCTATACGTGTTTTTGTTTTTTCGCTATATTCTCTTGATTCTGCTAATATTTGATATTGCTCTTCTAAAGTAGGAACACCTTCTATAGCTCCTACATAATACATACTTAAAGGATAAAGCAAATTCACTTGTATACCTTGTTCATTTTTATCCATTTTTCACCCTTAAAATGCCTAATTTTATTATTATACCTTCTACGATAACAAAAAAAACTTAAATGTCTATTTAAGTTTTTATATTAAATCATATGTAATTATACAATATTATTTCAAGGTAACCAAGTCGCTACAGTAATATTATCATGACCACCCATTCTATTAGCAAGCACAGTATATTTCCATGAAATAAGTTCTGCTATATTATTTATATCTACAGCTTCTATCATATCAACCATACTCCATAAACCATCTGTACAAAGAACTATTCCATTTTTCATACCTATTTTATATTTAGTTGTATGAATATTTGGTGGAAATTTTCTTGTACCTAAACATTGAGTAATAATATGGGATTTCGGATGTCCAGCAACTTCATCTGCTTTCAATAAACCTTTTTCAATAGCCATATTACACCAAGAATCATCTTTTGTTAAAAGCTTACATTCTGTTCCATTTATTGAATATGCTCTACTATCTCCTACCCATCCTACGATTAATTCATTGTTTTTTATTAATGCTGCTACAATTGTTGTTTCTGGCTCATCTAATCTATGATTCACATCATAAGGTATTTTACAAACATTCTCATGAGCATAACCAATGGCTTTACTCATTAATGATTTAGTAAATAAAGAAGAGTTCATTAAATATTCAAAAGTGGATTCTACGGCTGTTTTAGCTGCTAACTCTGCGCATTGAGAGTTTGATACACCATCTGCAACAATTAAAATAGCCGCCCCATCTTCCCTATAGGCAACTTTACCAAAATCTTGATTCTTTTGTTTTCTTCTACCTATATCAGATATAATAGCTAGATTGTCATCTGCTATTAATATTCTTGTATCATTTTCCGAAGATATTAATTCTTTTAAAATTTGCACGTTTAACCACCGTTTTCTTATCTTTTCCATAAGCTATTACTAATTATTATCATACTTTTTAACATATAGCTATAGATATTTATGTAAAAATGTCTAACCTTCATTTTTTTTATAAAAAATGTAGATATTCATCCGGTTTTTATAGTACAATAATTGAAAATAAGGAAATAGGAGATTTATTTTGATTACTAATAATCCACGCGCATATCATGATTATTTCATTGAAGACAAATTTGAAGCAGGCCTTGTCCTAGAGGGATGGGAAGCAAAAGCTATAAGAGCAGGAAAAGTTTCAATTAAAGAAGCTTACGTTATGTTTAGAGATAGTGAGGTTTTTGTTATTGGAATGCATGTTTCACCTCTAAATACAACATCTACGCATGAAAAACACGATAATACTAGAACAAGGAAACTACTTTTAAACAAACGTGAAATTGATAAACTCTTAGGTAAGACTACGATTTCTGGCTATACTGTTGTTCCTTTAAATTTACATTATTCTAAAGGTAAAATTAAAATGGAAATCGGTTTAGCAAAAGGTAAAAAGCAATATGATAAAAGGGAAAGTGAAAAACAAAAAGATTGGACAAGAGACAAAGAGCGTCTTATGAAGAATAAATAAAAAAAAGCATCCGCGAGGATGCTTTTTTATTATCTCATACTATTTCTTTTTCTTTGTGAGCTTTCCGAAATTATTGTTTCAAATAAGTCTTTAGGATCATTCATTTTATCTTGAATTGTTTTTACCCAATCTCTATATGGCGTTATTTTATCATTTACATCAAATGCTGATTTATTACTTTTATTAAGTTGTTCAGTATTTATTCCAGCCTCAACTAAATATTTTAACTTAGTCTTAATATCAACTTCATTTTCACCATCCACTCTAAATAAAGCATTTCTATCGTATTTATCTAGATGATTTACATTAATGTTTACACTCAACAATAATTTTGTTGTATATGCTGTTCCTGTTTCTACAGCTTGAAATAAAGAGTTTTGTCCTTTAAAGTTAATAGATTCTTTATCTTCGGAAGCTCTTAATAATGAGAACAATTTATTTTCTACACCTTTATAATTTTTCCCAGCTATATTAGATATAACACTATCTCCATATATATTTTTTTCATCTACATATTCTGAAAATTTAGAATAAACTGGTAAAAAGGTTTTAAAATCAACAAGACCATCACAAACTAAATGTAATGACAAAATCGCATCTTCTTTAGAATAATTATTAGTACTTAATAACATTTCAGTTAATTTTGGATTATTATAAGATATCGCTGTAAACAATAATGGGGTATCTTCATTATTATTACTTTCATCTAAATCCATTCCTTTATTGTGAAGCTCAATAATAAAATTATTTAACTCTTCTTGATTATTTTCATTCGAATTATTTATAGCAAAAGATAATATTCCATCTTTACCTTTAATTTTACTGTTAGGCTCTATATTATTATCATTTATTATTTTTAACGCTTTCTTAAAATCGGCGTTTTCTAAAGTAGACTTCAAACTTTCTAATACATCTTCTTGAATATCTATCGTCATAAAATATCCTATATTTATTAATTAAAATTACCTTATATATATTTTATAACGTTTTTTCATTTTACACCATAGATTTAATAAAAAAATAATAAAAAAGAAAGCCGGAGCTTTCTTTTTTCATAAATTTTAAGAATCCAAGTAATGCTCAGCATCAAGTGCTGCTTGACAGCCGGAAGCTGCAGAAGTTACTGCTTGCTTATAAGTAGGATCTTGAACATCTCCAGCCGCAAAAACACCTTTAATGCTTGTTTGAGTAGCGTTCCCTGATCTTCCGCCTTGTGTTATAAGATAACCGAATTCATCCATTTCAAGCTGATCTTTAAATATATCTGTATTTGGCTTGTGTCCAATAGCGATAAATACACCATCAACATCTATAACACGTTCTTTTTTGTCAACGCTCTGGATAATAATACCATTAACACCGACTTCATCATTTCCTATAATTTCTTTTACAGAAGCATTTAATATAAGCTCTATTTTTCCTTCTTCTATTTTTTCATATAATTTCTTAATCATAATTTTTTCAGCACGGAATGTTTCTCTTCTATGAATTAATTTCACTTTTGATGCTATATTTGACAAATATAAAGCTTCTTCTATTGCTGTATTTCCACCGCCAACGACTGCAACCTCTTTATCTTTATAAAAGAAACCATCGCATGTTGCACATGCCGATACACCTCGACCTTTGAATAGCTCTTCACTATCTAATCCTAAATATTTAGCTGTAGCTCCAGTAGATATAATTAAAGCATCACAAGTATATTCTTCCTCACCGTATAATCTAAAAGGCTTATTAGATAGGTCTACTTTGTAGATATAGTCAAATTGTATCTCTGTACCGAACCTTTCAGCATGTTGTTGAAACCTTTCCATTAATACAGGCCCTTCTACACCATTATTATCAGCAGGCCAATTATCAACATCTGTAGTTGTTGTTAACTGCCCTCCCATAACATCACCTGTAATAAGATAAGGGCTTAGATTTGCTCTTGCTGCGTATATTGCGGCTGTATAACCTGCTGGCCCTGAACCTAATATTATCAACTGATGATGATTTTTACTTTCCATTTTTTTCTCCATTTTTTCGATTATTCATTACTTTAATCTATATTTTTGAAATATTCAATATTAAAACATAATCGCTGCAATAGTTTTATTTTTATTTATTGAAGATTTTGTAGTTTATGATATTTATTATTTTAATAGGAGAATATAATGAAAAAAAATATAAAAAAACATACAGTTTATATAACACCAACAAGAAAACAAAGATTTCTCTATCTTTTAGTTGATATGGTGGTATCTCTTGTTATTTCTATTCCTTTTTCTTTTTTGTTAAACAATCTTATAATTTATTTACTTGATGCTAATTTACCTAATGGATATACTATAGAAAATATGATACTAGATTTTCCTGTTATAAGTTCTTTTATCTATGGAATGGCTTTTATTTTTTCTTTTTTCATTATCTTAGGATTCTTAAGCCTATTTGTAGGTTATACTTTAGGATCAATATTGTATCATATAAAACTAATTGATAGTGATTATAATGAAATAGCAAATACAAAATTAAGATTTAAAAGAAGCATTATCACTATATTAGATATGTGCTTTCTTCTTGGATTAGGTTCTTTTTCATCTATCTTTGATAAAGAAGGAAGAACAATGGCTGATAGATTTGCAAAAACAAAAATAGCTTATGAAAAAATTGAATATAAGAAATATTAATAAAAACCACCTTTGAAAAGGTGGTTTTTATATTTTAGCATATAGTTATCTACTTATTTTAAAAAGTTGGTTTACTTACTGGACTTGATGATTCGTATATCTCAAACAAATCATCACTTTTAAAATCATTAGGATACCATTTATAAAGATTAATATTTTTTTCTTTAGCATATTCTATAACAACGTTATCCCATTTAGGATTCTTCTCTTCTGATATCCATTTTATTAAACTCTCTGGAGCAGTTCCTTTTCTTGATTGGAAAACATCAGATGTTGGTTCTTTTTTATGCTCAGTTAATGATCCTCCCATTGCTGTCCACATCATCAGTTTATTTCTAAAAGCATCTTCTGAACTTTTAGCAAATTTTAACATATTTTTACCAATTTCTATTTTGTTACTTACTGATAATGATGATATATCTAACATACTAGGGATAAAATTCTGTAATATTTCCTTATTTTTAGCATGAGTAACTTTTTTCTGCATAAACTTTAGACCTGACCAGAAATGAATATCATTTAAAACATCCATAGCATTAACATTTCTTAAAGGTCTTGTTTCTACAGGTTGTTCTCTCCAGTTTGGAATATTATCTATGAAAAAGTTTATACTTTCTTCTTCCATATGCTGGAAAGAAGAAAAGAATATTTTAGAAAACCAATTTGTAGCCTCTGTGGAATCTTTACGTAAACAGTGAAATTTGCAATATTCATCTATTAAAGTCTTACTTGAACCATTATAAGAATTATTAATATCCTTTATTAATTTATTCATACTTTCTATACTTTCTTTTATTTCTTGACTAGGAGGATAAGGTCCTTCTGGTTTTTTAGAAAATACTTTTTTTTCTATTTTTTCAGCTTTCTCAGGTTCAGATACTAAGGTTTCTCCTTTTATAGAATTTTTATCTACCTCATTTAACGGAGCCGGAGTATCTGCGTAAACTAGTGATTTTTCTTCAGATATAACAATGTTATTCTTAAGATCAATCTCTTTATTGAAGCTTCCCCACCATTTTTTTATTTTATTATCAGGCATACTTTCAAAATCCACGACAGTCTTTATTTGTTCTGGAAAAGCCCCACATAATAAAGTAAATGTTTCTAGGTCATTTTTTTCAAGGGTTTCATAAACAGATTTTTTCCAACCATCTTTTGTTAGAGGGAAAGTTAAATTATTTTCATTATTTGATACCCATTGCTCTAAATTATTTAAAAAATTATTTAGCTCTAATAAAGTAACTGGTTTTATTATATCATTCTCTTTACCTGATAAACTCAAGTTTATACATTGCATTGTATTTTCATGGTTTTTAACTTTATCCCAAATATCTGTCCAAGTTGAATCTAAGGGTTCTAAAAATTTACTTTCATGAAATGATGGACCAAAATTTGGAATTGCATCTTGCCATATCCCATTTCTTAACCTCATTCTTATATTTGTTCTTTCTTCCATTTTTATTACCTTTTGAGTTTAAAATTTCATCTATATATATATTTTAACTAGATTTAAAAAAAATGAAAGACCTTGATAGTATATAGACGATTTAACTTATTTATGTTATTTATAAAATATATTGTTTTACTTTTATATGAGGAATATAATGAATTTGAAAACTGAATACCATTTACATGGGCAACAAAAAACATGGTTAAAAGCAAAAACAACAGAAACATTTGCTCAATCTAACTCAGGAGAATCTTTATTTTATTTACAAGAATTATCTACTGGTGAAGGCCGAGTTTGTTTTAACTCTCAACTAGCTCGCCAAATTGGAATAAATTTTAAGGATTTGCAAGAAAATTTTCAAAAAGCAGCTCTGGAAGATGATAAGAAATTTACATCTATGAAGTTTAAAACGATACCAAGTTATTTTACAGATTCAAAAAATAATAATATGGTATTTGATGATGCTGTAAAACAAATTTTATCAAATCGCTTTTGGACTTATTCTTCCGATTTAAAAGATGGTAAAGTTATTGATGTTTCGGCAGCACCTTTTGTAAATAAAGATAGCGCTAAAGCTTTATTCAACTTGATTAAAAATAATTTTTCAACAGTAGTTAATAATTTTGAAAATTGTTTTCAGGATAGTAGAAATAGTCTTTCTTCATTAAGTATTGGTATTAATGATAAAATTAATCAACCAACACTTAGAGAAAAAATACAGCAGTTTAAAGAAAAATCTTCTTCTGAACAACCTACTCCAAATAGCAATCACAAATATAAGATATAATCTTTTATTTAACTTGGTCTTTTTTCTTCCATATTCGCAATTTTGCTGATGATAAAAGACCAAGTATATACATTTCTACAGCTAAGCTAATTATTCCAATATTTCCTAAAGGCTTATAAAAATAGTCAACTGCTTGTATAATAATACATATAAGTATACATAGCATCATTAATTTAATAGTAGAACCAGATATTCTCCATAAATGATTGATAGTATAGATTTCGTTATCAATTTTTAAAGTTTCTATTGTTTCATCAGCATCTCTTTTTCTAAATTTTATATTATGTGGAGAATGTATTCCATACTTAACTAATATGTCGTCTTCACTAAGACTTTCATCATTATCACCAGCTTTATTATTAAGAATTAAATCGCTTTTTGAATGGTATGCACTTGAACAACCGCTTTTATCACATCTAGCTATTCGAGCATCAAAAGAGTCTACACCATCTTGTCCCTCATTATCTTCTATCCATCTAAACAATTTCTCTTTTAGCATTGCATGAGTTAAAGGATGCTGTTTTTTATCTGACCAAATAATATACGAATTTTCTATTTTTAAAATTATATTTAACATTTTTTACCTTTTAATTATTAATTATTAATATTTTAGTATGAAAACTATACGCCTTTTTTTATTTAATTGACAAGTTATTTTTTATAAAGTAACATAATATAACTTTAAAAATAAGATTCCGCAAACATTTATTTTTATTGGAATAAAAATTCTAAAGAATGGTGAGAACCATTCTTTTTATATTTTATAAATAATAAATAATTAGTTTGCCAAATCTTAAAACTTGAAATAAAATAATAAGATGTTTTATTTTATAAATAAATTTATAACCAAATAAGCTAAAATTCAAACAGCTTATTTTATTTTAACAATAGCTTATTTAGCTATAAATTAAGGAATATATTATGAGTACACATAAAAATGATACACATCAAAGCGATTTTAATAAACATCAAGATGTCTCTTCTATCGATTTGCTATCAAACAATGAAGTTTATGATGAAACAGATCAAGCACAATGGATTCAACTTGCAGAGCAAGCTTCCTATCAAGAAAGAGCAAGAAAAGCTAACGCTCCAGAGTTTGACCCTGAATTTGATGGCGTCCATTGTATAGAATGTGATGCTGAAATTCCCGCCGCTCGTTTAAAACTCCATAAAATTCGTTGTGTTGATTGTCAGGAAGAATTAGAAAAACTCAATTTAAATAGACGTTAATAATTAATACTATATAAGTTATTTTATGAAACATATTCTTAAAAATATATTTAATAATATTTTAACAGAAAAAATATCTATTTTTTCTCATCAAGAACAATCAATGAATAATTATATCCGAAGTATAATCAATTCAGATGATAATAGTTATATAAATAACATGTTTAAGCAACAAAGAATTAAAGCATGTAAACTTAAAATACATTAATAAAAAAAGGCTTCGCAGCCTTTTTTTATTTTCTTTTTTCTAATCTTTCCTTCCTTCTTTTTTCTCTTTCCTTTTCTTTTTGTTCTTTTTCTTTTTTATTTAAAGCTTCCTGTTCTTTTATTTTATTTCTTTCAGATTGAACTTTTTTTCTATTTTCTTTCCTATTATATATTCTACTATATATTTCATCTCTTTTTTCTTCACCCGAAACTTTTAATACGATCCATAAAACAAATCTAAATGAAAAATCTCCAGCAGCCATACCTACTAATATAGGAATAAAGAACTGTTGTGTAAATGGATGATCATATACTCCAAATAGGTTTGGGACAACAATTAAAGATATCAGTAAAACAAATAGAAAATTATGCCAAGGTTTTGCTAAAACAATTCTAAAATATAACCATCCTATAGCAGCTAATAACATTAATATATATGAAAAACTAACCATTATAACCTCATTATTTTATATCTCTTTCTGTTATAACACGATAAGATAACTTATCAATAATATTTTTCACTTCTTCTTTAGGTTTTATTTTTTCATACGCTTCTTCAATACTCTCCCTTAAAAAAGCGCCTTCATCTGTTTTTTTTGTCATTTGATCTTGTTTTAACATTTCTACAAATATAGAATTAGCTTTATCAGCATCTTTTTCTTGTAATATATTTACTTTAGCATTTCTACCTTCATAGTTAAATATTTCTTTAGCATCTTTAACAACAAGAGGAATTTGTTTTAATAATGGAACCCTAACTCCTTGTGCTGATGCCATATATTGTTTATCAAAAGGACACCATTCCCATACAGCAGGAATATGTTTATCAGTATCTATAGATAAACGAGTAATATTTCCGGGGTTATAACAAGCGGTTAATCCTACTTTTACTGGTTTCTTTGTGTCATGAATATGACCATTAACCATTATTCCAACACCATCAATCGGATGTAAAGGAATAGATTTAGGATAAGCATTTTCAAACGCAAAATCATGATGTGTTAACCATACAACTTCATCACATTCTATTGCTTTTAATATTTCCTGATGCTTTGTTTCATCAGAATCCATCTTTGCTGATTCAGTTACTAATGCTATACTGCCTCGTGACTTTGATTTCTTCGCTCTCTCTATTGCTTCTAAATATATTTTCCTATCTTCCTCAAGTCTAAATGAACTCCCTTCTAAACCTATAAATTCAGTTAAATCATATGGTATAGGTAATCCATAAGGAGTTCCCCCTAAAGCAACGCGATATTTTTCATTATTTTCATTTACTAATTCGAATACTCCATAAAAACCATTTTTAGAAATAACATCTACACATCCACTATTTTCTAACACAGATAATAAGTTTTTTTCAGATAGCAACCATTCTGTTTTTTCATGATTGCCAACTATAGTTATTGGTTTTGATTCAAACTCCCTCAAAGCTCTCATCATTCTATTGGTAATATAATTATTCTCTTCTTCATCGTCATGGAACAAATCCCCCGTAAAAATAGGAAGCAGTTTGTTTTCATTGGCTATTACAGCAGCTTGATGTATTTTGTCTAAAATAGTTTCAAAAAAAGAAACGTCTTTTCTTCTACCCGGAGTTTTAGAATATATATGGGGATCTCCTATGAATAGAAAACCTTTTAAATCAACTGCAGTTTTCATTACTTTTAGTGGTAGTGTATCTTTTTTTATACTATTTGGAACATTAATATCTGGAGCAATCATTTATTTTCCATCCTTAAATTGTACGTCTTTTTACTTTAAAAGCCTCTGCTTTTTCTATTTTATTTTCTTCAACTATTATTTGTTTTTCTACTTTTTTTATATTTTTTGTAGAATGTTCTTCTTTATGATTATCCCAAGGTCTTTCACATGTTGGACACACTGGAAATTCATTTTTTATAGTGTCAGAAGTTTTCTTTATTTCTTCTGAAATAACGAGTATTTCATCATTCAATTGATCTTGTTTTAATATACTCTCTTTCCATACTTTTAATAATTCTTTTACTTTTCTATCATCTTTAAAAGAGGGGATTTCTATTTCTTTTATATTAAATAATGGTGCGTAATTACCTTTCCTATTTAATAAGTATTCCCATGTTTCTTTTAAATTTAACATTCGAGGCAAGTTTTCATTTAGTTCTATTCTTATATTACTATTTATATTTTTCAACGGACTTAATCTTTCTACATCTTTACTTAACTTAATCCATCTTGATGCAAAATTCTTCAAGTATAATGATTTAGGTTCTTCTATTTTACTGATTATTGGCGTTTTTTCAATTATTTTTAATGAATTGTATCTATTTAAAGATTTATTCCATGATATATATAACCTTTTCATATTCTCTAATAATTGAGGATTCATTTTACTTAATTTATCATTAATACTTTCACTGTTAATAAGAGATAAAGGCGAGAAATCTTCTTTTTTATTAGACAATACTTCTATCTTACTTATTAGTTCTTTAACTCGCTGTATTTTTTTTATATTTTCCTGACTTCCTTGTATTTCCTCATTTATCAAATCATAATTTTGTTTTAGCTTACCTATATCTTTTAAATATTCTAATTGAACTCTCCATGATTCTAATTTCTTTTCCCCCTGTTTTACAGAAGCTTTTGCATCATTAAAATCTTCCTTAGAAAGTCCCATCATGCCTTGAACATAATCAGCCTCACTACCTACAGCCAATGCTTTAGCTCTCATAGGAGGAGCTTCACCTAATAAAGATAGTGGTTCTTTTTGCCATGCCAATTGAATATCTAAACCATCAATAAGACCAATACCTGTTTCTTCCATTAACCAATCTGGCAGAGATGCACCATCATTTCTATGCAGGGGATTATCTATGTCATGATTCTCATCTAACATAACGTAGCTTTCTTTGTATTTGCCTTTATTATTTCTTTCCCAACATAACAATCTATTTCCTGTAAATTCAATTGAAACAGATGCCTTGTCACAAAAATGTCTTATGTTTGTTTTATTACCTTTTCCATAGAATATTGATCTTAATGCTGTAACAATGGCAGATTTACCAATATCATTATCACCCGTTAGTAAAGTCACGCCGGGAGACAATGGTATATATGTATCGGTATGTGCCTGAAAATCTCTTAACATTATAGATTTTATACCTTCTTCTCCATCCTCCCAAATAGGAATTTCACCAAGAATATTAGTATCAAGCCTATTGCCATTTTTATATAAATGAACAGTATGATCTATTCCACTAAATGTAGAATTTACATAGTGAGAAATTAAAAATATTTGTATTCCAAGCTCTTTTGCCATTTCATTTATAACTTTAGAGAACGCTGGAATATAATCAGGGTTTAGCCAACAATCTGGCTCATCAAGAACTAAAAACTTTCTTTTTCCTGAACGTAATAAAGAAATAATTCTTAATCCAGTTACTAAAATATTTGTAACAGATCCTCCCGTTCCCATCAAAGCATCTTCAGGGGGCATATTTTCACCTTTCTTGATGAAAATATTCAGAGCCGGAGCATTTCTTTCAGTTGTTAACTCAAATACAACTTTTCTATAACCCGGTAAAACTTCTTCCATAAATGCTGATAAAAGCTTTTCATAAGCACCTACCGATTTTTCATGTTCTTGCCACTGCAAATAATCTAAAAATTCTTTAACTTCAGGTTGCCAACTAACTCTAACCATTGATAAAGCTACTTCTGATTTTAATGCATTATACTCTTTTTCAAGCAATGATTTCTTTGCCAACATTTGAGATAAAGTTTCATTTATATATTTTATATCCTCACTTTTCTCAACGATAATATTATTCATTTATAATGTTTCCTTTCTTTACTATTATTACAACGTAATACTAAAATATATAAAATTTAAAATGAACTTTCATTTTTTATATTTTCATCTACTTGACGTAAAGCTTGTTCTAATACTTTTAAATCAGATGAAATATTATCGTATTTAATATTTTCTTCTTTTTCAGTTTCTTCAATTAATGCTAATAGCTCTTCAATAGTTGATACCCCAAATTCTTCAAGTGCTTGTTTTTTACACTCTTCTAATTGTATATTAACTTGTTCTAGAGAAGCTTCTTTTCTATTTTTATCTTGTTGAAGTTTATTATTTAACTCATTTAAAGCATGAAAACGCTGTGCTATATTTTTATCATCATCATTATTTGTATTGCTATTTTCTGAAGATATATTAAAATTAGAACGGTTTCTTGTTGAATGCTGCATATTATTTCCTTTTTATGTTTGCCTATTAAGAAAATTAATCATATATTCTTTTTATAAAATTATCAAAAAAAACACAGGAGTTTTTTGTGAATCGTGAATATAACCAAGAGGAAAATTATAAAATAGAATTATCATCCTTAGCTCAAGGAACATGGTCATTATCACCTACGTCTAAAAAACGTCCGATTATGCCTCCTTGGTTTGATAATGTTGTAAGTAAAAGAGGAGAGGGAATGCTGTCTCTTTTATTTTATGCAAACTATCCTTGGATAGTTTTTCCTGAATTTGTTCCGGGGTATTGTGCTGTTGCTTTTCATAAAACACCAGAATTAAAAAACCCCATGAAACCTAAAAAATTACAATTACGATATTTTCAGGGAATAGAGGCTTTAGACACTGATATGCTTATTCAAAGATCAGTGGCTGTTTTATGTAAACGCTGGTTAAACAAAACAGATGGTATGATAAAGCTTGAAGATGATAATATATTAACTTTTGTATTTTCTAGTAGAATTTTAACAGATGTATTAATGGCATTGGGTATGCCAAGGGATGAAATGGTAAATAAAAGATATATTCAAGAAAAAAATATTAGATGGGATTCTATTGGCTTATAAAATAATCTATTACCATTTCCATTATTTTAGAAACATGTTATTATTAATATATGAATATATTTTTAACTTACCACAATTAATTTATTTGGAGCAAAAATGAGCAATAAACAACGATTAAGTATTGAAGTAATTTCTAAAGACGATGCTTTGAGCATGATTAAAAATAATGCAGAAAGTTCTGGTCCGGGACTTATTATGACTGAAAAAGGACGAGATAATCTTACAAATCAAATTCATCAAGATACTTTTGATGCTGCTAGTATTATTAATAAAAATGAGAACTTTGATATTGTTGAACCAAAAGCAGCACCTGTAATACAACCACAACAAGATAATAAACCTTCCTTAAAAAGTAAGCTTAAGAAATCAGGCTCTGATTTAAAAAATAAAGGAAAAATAAAAACTCCAACTCCTAAATTAAAATAAAAACGTTGATTTTATATTTTTTTGATCAATAATGAATAAAATAATAAAAACAGGCCACATGAAGTGGTCTGGTTTGTTAATAAACTTATAAATAGGAGAAGAAATGGTGCTTAATTTCTTAAAGAAAAAAGAAAATAAAAAGACAGCTACTACCAAAAAGGCTAGTGTTACTAAGAAAAATGATAATCAAGGAGAACTTCGTACATACAGGGTAGCAGATAAAGCTCAAGAAGAAGTAAAAAAAGCCTCTCTATTAGCTCAAGAAAGCCCTGAACTTACAATTGCTGGACTTGATATCTCTAAAAACGTATTGGAAGAAGCAGCTATTTATTTTGCAAATGGAAATCCTAACAAATCAATAGAAGTTTTAGTTGCTCGTTTAAATGAAGCATCTGGTCAAGTTGATAAGAATGAATGGTATATGATATTTGATGCTTATCAGGCTACAGGACAACAATCTAGATTTGAAAAACTAGCTTTATTCTTTTCAAGTTTATTTGATACTTCACCACCATCTTGGGAAGCTTTTGATCAAGATAATAAAAAAAATCGTGATGCAATGGGAAGAAGTGCCTTAAACATTGATGGTTCTATTTCTGATTTACAAGATGAGAAAATAAAAGACTTCCTTTCTGCGTCAAAAGAAAGTAAAACTTGTCGTATTGATTTTAGTAGAATTAAATTATTAGAGAATGATGAAGATTTAGAAAATAGTTTAATGAGACTATTAAAAATGATGTATGAAATTAAGAAAAATAAAATCATGGGCCAAATCATGGGGGATATGAATTTTATTAATATACTGAAGGATAACATAGCATATTTTAAAGAGAATAAAGATTTTTCAGATAAAAATAAATGTTATTGGTTAATTTTGTGCGAGCTTTATCAGTGGCATGGAAAAGAAGATGAATTTGAAGATTTAGCTCTTGATTATGCCATGAGCTTTGAAGAATCTCCTCCATCTTATTTAGAAAAACACGTAATGAAAACTACTATCGAAACAGATGATGAATATCTTGATGAAGATGGTTATATTTCTGTTGATTCTATTATAGATAGGCAAAATATTGAAAAACTTATATCTCATATTGATGAGCAATTGAAACTTACTGAAAAAGTAACCGTTAACTTTAAATATGTTAATCGTCTTGATTTTTATGCAGCAGGTGAACTTGCTAAGTATCTTGGTAATTTAGGTATTGATGACACTCGTATAATAATACGTTATCCTCTAGAACTTATTATTACTTTATTCGATATTACTGGCGTATCTAGTTTTGTTAGCTATATTCATAGAAAGAGATAAAATACTATAGGCCACTTGAAAGTGGCCTTTTTAATAAATACCTAACATCATTTTTATAACATTTGGCATATAATTTACCTTCCATTCAGGCTCCCAAACAAGAATCATTGATAGTCCATCTGGCGGTATCTCTTTTACTCCAAGTAAAGCACTTTCTATTCTATATGGTAATGTTTCTGCTTCTGGACAATTGGGTGTTGTTAAGGTAAAAACGACTTCTGTATTGCCTACAGAATCTATTTTTATTCTGTAAAATAACCCTAAATTGTATACTGACGTTGGTATTTCAGAATCCTGAACGTTTTTCAGAGCTTCTATTATACTATTCTTCATATGAAGTTGATTAGGATGGATGTCCCATATTGTGCTTGGCTCTTTTTCAGAGGCATTATCTAAAATAATATAATATTTACTATCTGGACTATCAATTTCTTCAATCATTATATTATTCCTTATATTGACTTGACCAAAAATCTATTGCAGAACTAATCCATTCATCATCTCTAACAATATTGTCTATTTTATCATGAATGATGTTCAGCCAATCATTATTATTTATTATATTTGTATTATCATAAAAAACAGAAACTGAATCATTTAATATTCCTTGTATTAATATTCTAAATATTTTTCCTAAATCTAACCCTCTCATTCTCATATGGTTTATAATTTCTTTTTCTATGCTACCTATTGCTGCACCATGCGAAGCTTCTATAACATTATCTGTAAATACATCTAATTGTGGTGATGCTTCTATAATAGCACCTTGGTTGCTTAACATCCAATATTTTAATTTTTGCTCTGTTGATGATGAATGAGCATATTTTTTTATTTTAACTGAACAGTGAGTTTTTATTTTAGCTTTATCAAGAATAAATCCTTTTATATTAATATGAGAACTACTCATTTCACCATTATGCTCAATAAATACATCGTCATCATAATGAAAGTTATTGTTCAAAAAACCTAATGACACATAATTTATATTACTATTATCATATATATAAAACTCATTATTTTTTCTTACATCTTTTTGAGTTAAAAAATTACAATAATTAAGTTTTGTATTTTTATTTAATGTCCAATAATCAGATAACCATAATAAATTTGGAGTATCATTATAATGATTTGAATAATTTAGTATACCTTCTTTTATATTCCAATATCTTTCTAACATATTAAACCCTGAATGATTAAAGTAATCTTCCCATATTATTACTCCATCTTTTTCAATATTTATATTTATAGAAAGCATATCTACAATATCTACCCATTTACATATAACTTTATTAATCTCAATATCGTTATCTATATTTATATTTAATATATCAACTTTAGAATCATAAACATTTAACCAGCTATTTTGTAATAACGATCTCTCGCTCCAATAATAAAAAGAACTATTTGATGTTGATATTGCTGGATTATTACTAATAGTAAGCTCAAGAATATCATTATTAACTATAACTCCTACATAAACATATTTCTTTGTAGCTGTGCGAGTTATTTCTTCATATTTTAAAGTTTCTGTTAATCTTTTCCATTTGTTTAATGATTTTCGATCTTCTGGTCTCATTTAAACCTCCCACTCACTATAGCCTTGATTGTATACTTTATTTATTAAAGATTTATTCCCTGAATGAACTATTTTACCTTTTATCATTATATGAACTTTTTTTATGGGGAGGCTCTTTAATAGTTTTGGCTGATGACTTATAATTAAAAAAGATGTTTTATTTAGGTGAGCTAAATCTTTTATTATATCTATCGTTTTATTTATTGCCTCAATATCCATCCCTGAATCTATTTCGTCTAGAATTACCCACTTCGGTTCTAATAATAATATTTGCAATAGTTCTAAACGTTTGCTTTCTCCTCCAGAAAAACCAACATTAAAGTCTCTTTTTAAATATTCTATAGGTAGACCTACCTTTTCACATAAATTATTAATATGATCGGAAAAATCAAATATATCCATATTGTTTTTTTTCATATATTCATTTTTACTTTTATCAATTTCTTTCAAAAAATTAAATACAGGAACTCCGGGGAATTGTACAGGTTTTTGTACGGCTAAATATAATCCTTTTAAAACTCTTTCTTCAATATTATTTTCTATAACATCTTCATTATCTAATATAAAAGAACCTTCATTTATCTCCCATTCTTCATTACCTGTAAGAACAGTTGCTAAACTGGATTTACCAGATCCATTAGGTCCTAATAAAGCATGTATTTCTCCTGATTTTATTTCTAAATTTATATCATTGAGTATTAATTTCTTATTTATTGATGCTGATAAATTACTTATTTTTAACATATAACCTCCTATCCTATAGCCCCTTCAAGAGTAATATTTAATAAACTTTGAGCCTCTACAGCAAACTCCATAGGTAGTTTTTTAAATACATCCTTACAAAAACCGTTCATAACAATATATGAAGCATTTTCTTTTGTTAATCCTCTTTGCTGGGCATATAATAATTGTTCTTCTGATAATCTTGATACGGTCGCTTCATGCTCTATATGTGCAGTAGCACACATATTTTTTATTACAGGAATAGCACTTGCTCCACAATCTCCTCCTACTAAAAGAGAATCACACTCTGTTTTATTTATTGAATTTGTTGCTTTAGGATTAACTTGAACTAAACCTCTATAAGTATTATATCCATGACCTGTTGATATACTTTTGGATATTATTGTTGAATGAGTATTCTTTCCAATATGTATCATTTTAGTTCCTGTATCTGCTTGTTGATATCCACCTACAACAGAAACTGAATAAAACTCTCCAATACTATTATCACCCTCTAATATTACGCTTGGATATTTCCATGTTATAGCTGAACCTGTTTCCACTTGAGTCCAACTTATTTTAGAGTTTTTACCTTTACATAGACCTCTTTTAGTTACGAAGTTATAAACACCACCTTTACCATCTTTATCTCCCGGATACCAATTTTGAACAGTGGAATATTTTATTTCAGCATTTTCAGCAGCTATCAATTCAACAACAGCAGCATGGAGCTGATTATTATCTCTCTGAGGCGCACTACAGCCCTCTAAATAAGATACATACCCATTCTCCTCAACAATAATTAAAGTCCTCTCAAACTGCCCTGTATTTCGTTCATTTATTCTAAAATAAGTAGATAGTTCCATAGGGCATTTTACATTCTTAGGAATATAAACGAAAGTTCCATCTGAAAATACAGCAGCATTTAAAGCGGCAAAAAAATTATCTTTTGAAGGAACCACTTTCCCTAAATATTTTTTCACAAGATCTGGATGTTCTTGAACAGCATCGGAAAATGAACAAAATATAACACCAGCTTTTTTTAGTTTTTCTTTAAATGTTGTAGCAACTGAAACAGAATCAAAAACAGCATCAATAGCTATTCCATTTAACATTTTTTGTTCATCTAATGATATACCCAATTTTTTATATGTCTCTAATAATTGAGGATCAAGTTGATCTAAAGAAGTAATATTTTCTTTTTTAGGCGCACTAAAATAAGATATTGATTGGTAATCAATAGGAGAATATGTAGCTGTTGACCAGTGAGGCTCTATCATTTCTATCCATGCTCTATAAGCAGAAAGTCGCCACTCAAGTAACCATTGAGGTTCATTTTTCTTTATGGATATAGCTTTAACTACATCTTCATTTAATCCCGGAGGAAACGTATCGCTTTGTATATTTGTAATAAATCCTAGATTATATCCTTTGCTTTCTAGCCAATTATTTAAGTCTTTTTGATTCATTATAACCTCCTTAAATTTTACATAATTATTTTATGAGTTATAATTGTTCCATTATATATATTTTAGATAAATAATCAATTATTCTATTTTGATCATAAAGTATCTATTTTTTAATCGTTTTACTCTTTACAACAATAGATAAAATGCTTAAACATTATAAGACTCCATCTTAATAGGAGATAATTATCAATCCAAGATAGCATCAAAACGAAAGAGGAGAGGTGAGAAAGGGTTGTTATCAACGTTGCTATCCCACACATTATGTGTTCTCACAATAAAACTATGGCAGAAATAAATAAAAATAAAAATTCTGGATATCTTTTTGTTAATAAGAAGAAAACTGGAAAACAGCCTGATTATCGTGGAAAAATAACTATTGAAGGGAAAGAATATTGGTTGTCAGGATGGGAAAGTGAAAAAGACGGAGAAAAGATGTGGAGTCTTTCAGCCACTGATCCAAGTACAGTAAATCTAGCTTCTCATAATCAAACCTCAAATAATCAGCAAAGAGATAATAAAGAACAAAGCAATAATAAAAGTGATCCTCAGCCAGAAGATAACAAAAAAGATTCATCGGATGGTTTCCCTGATCCAGATTTTTTTAGTGATATTTTTTCTACTCCACAATAATAAAAAAGGATACCATCAGGTATCCTTTTAATTTTGTTTATCTTATTATTTCAATGGGTTAAAAGAACGTCTTGTTGCTTTTGGCATAATATAGTCGTCACTCTTGAAATGAGCAAATTGCCTTCTTGTATTTTCAGCTCTTACCATATCAGTTACGTTAAACTTAGCATATGAGGCATATAAAGATCCTTTCTGATCTAAAATTTCTTCAAGTTGCCCGTTTGTTAACTCTTCGATTTTTTTACCAACAATATCTTTATAACCAAATGGGATTGTTTTATGTTGAATAGGTGAATTTACCCACTCTACAAAACTATCAAAATCATTTTTATGACCCATTTCAAGGTATTTATCAACTATTTTACCGAATATTTTTCCAGTAATTTTCACATCAAAATCAGCTCTATGAGCATCACCATCAATATGATCAAGCTTCAACCAATAACGAAGTTCTTGTTGTTTAAAAGATGTCAATTCAAAACCATCTTCATTTTTTTCACCTATATGATATACATGCATAGCCATACGATATACATCTAACCATTGCTTATCATTTAAGAAATCAAGCATACCTCTATCAAAGTCAGAGTTATAAGCAAGGATTGGGTAATCTCTTACATAACGTCTGATTTCTTTCTTTTCTTTTTCAATCGTTGGCTTATTTTTTACCATAGCATCACTAATATGGTGAACAGAAGCCGCTCCCGAAGGAATTGGAATTTCTGGATTTATAAATGTTTGATAGTTACGTGAAAGCTCACCTGTTTTTACAGTATAAAGACTGGCAGCAAACTCTACAAGCTTATCTTTTGCTTGAACTAAGTTCCCTTCTGAATCATAAATATTAGCATTGTTAGCACCAGTTGTCTCTGTATCAAGCACAATACATTCTAAGTCAGTTAACTTACCACTAAAATTACGTTCAGCCTTTACATAAGTATTTGGTATACTTTCAACGATCAGCTCTTGCTTAGGTTTTGCTTTAAACTTCTTATTTCCACCACTTTTGAATTCTTCATCTATTTTTTTCTTATATACAGGTTCAATATAAGATAATACGTCATATTTTTTCAAGTCATCATAAAATACGCTATCTTTTCTCATAAGATTAGCAAGTTGTCCTGAAGTAAGCTCCTCTGGTTTTTTACCAACAACAGTTTTAAAACCAAAAGGAATATTCTCATATCTTATAGGTGAGTTTACCCAAGAGATAAATGAGCTAAATTTATTTTCATGACCTGCTTCTAAATAACGCTCTACAACTTTTTCAAATATGCGACCAGAAAGGCGAGCACCAAAAACAGCCCTATGTGAATCACCTTCTATATTTTCAAGACCTAACCAGTAACGAAGCTCTTGGTTTTTGAAGCTACCTAGCTTTTGTCCTTTTTCGTTTTCTTCTCCAATTTTAAATGTGTGAAGAGCCATGCGGTGAATATCTAACCATTGCTTATCATTTAAAAAATCAAGCATAGAACGAGAAAAATCTACTTTATAAGCCATAATAGGATAGTCCATAATATGACGGCGAATAGCTTTCATTTCATCTTTAAGAATTGGACGACCTTTAACCATATCATTACTTACATAGTGAAAAGAAGAAGCACTTGGCGGTATTAATCTTTCTGGATCTATAAATGATTCATAGGTACGTGAAAATGCACCTTTTTTTACGTCTAAAAGAACAGCCGCAATTTCTACAATTTTATCCTTTTCACTTATTACTACTTTGTCTTCATCTACAATATCAGCAGTATTGAAACCGGTAGTATTTAAGCTTAAAAACATAGCTTTAAGATCTGTTAATTTACGATCATAATTTGATGTTTTACCAACTTTTTGAATTATTTCTTTAGCATCACCGGGAAGTAGAGATTCAGAAATCAATTTACTTGCTAATTTGTCATTATCACTCATATTCATCATCCTTTTTAGGTTTAAATCATTTTCTACTTACTATTATACTATTTCACGAACAACAGGGCAAGAAAAAAAACGCATTGCTTATAAAATAAATAATATTGCTATTTAATATTGATTTAGTGTAGTATATACGAACACATTTTATTAAAACGAGGTAAAAATGAAAAAGGTAAAAATTATTTTAATTGCTATAGTGCTTATTGTGTTTTTTGGCGTAGTATGGTTCCTTTCAAGTGGAAGCTCTAATCATAAATCCCATGAAATCGGCAGTGTAAATACGTCATTCAAAATGCTTGGCTCTGATCATGTTGTAAACGTTGATAACTTTCAAGATCCAGATATTGCAAATATAATTTGTTCTATATCTCGTGCTAAAACAGGTGGAATAAAAGGAAGCCTTGGAGTAGCAGAAGATACTACTGATTTTGATATTAGCTGTGCTCAAATAGGCCCTATTGATATTTCTGTGGTTCCTAAAGAGAAAAAAGAGGTCTTTAACGAATCAAGATCTATTACCTTTAAAAGATTACGTGTAGTAAGAATGTTTGATGAGAAATTTAATGCATTTACTTATTTAGCTTATTCTGACAAATTAGTTGATGGTTCACCACAAAATGCGATTAGTATCGTTGCCGTTAGAGGATTTACTGCAGCTCCTAATGCTCATGATGTGCCTAAAGTTGTTGAAAAGACGGATGTAAAATAATATTATAAAAAAGGCCAGTCATTACTGGCCTTATAAGGATCGTTTAATGGAAAATCTTAAAAACCTCGTGGCTAAACAATATATAAATTCTAAAAATATCCAAAACACTCCTGTTTATATTCTTAACTCTACACATATTGATAAGATAATATGCCATTTTGAAGAGCTTTCAAAATCTGATAGACGTTTAAGATTTGGATTTCCCATAAATAGCGATGGCATTAAAAGATATGTTAACAATATAAATTTTGATAAAAAAGAGTGTCTTGGTTATTTTGATAAAAATGGTGATATCAAAGGAGTTGCTCATTTATCACAAAATGAGAAAGATTATGTTGCCGAATTAGGGGTTAGCGTCAATAAAGATCTACAAGGTAAAGGTATTGGATTTTCTCTTCTAATACATTCTGCTCATTGGGCTAAGTATTTAGGTTATGATTTTATTAATATCGAATGCTTAAATAACAATATTAAAATCATTAATTGGGTTAAAAAAGCAGGATTTCCTATACAAAGAATTGGATTCGAGGCCCTCGCAGTGTTTCCTACAATTAAAGGGCCTTTACCTTTAGAATGCGTTTAGTTTTAATATTTGTTTAGTTTTATCTAAATAAATATTATCAATACTTGTTTTCAACTCATTATTAGATATTCCAATTTCTATTCTAGGTTTATTGCCACTTTCTTTCTCTGGTGGCATTAAGCTTCCTTCCACACTTTTTTCTTTTTGTAAATTTCTTTCGTTTTCTATATCACTTGGAAATTTTATTAAAACATCTGGAACGACTCCTTTCCATTGTAAATAATGATTATTAGGAGTTTTATAAAAGCCTATAGTAAATGTAGCCTGTTCTTTTGGGGTTATTGGGAACGTTCTTTGCACAGTTCCTTTCCCATAAGTAGATGTTCCTATAACAAATAAGGTTCTTTTATTATCTTTTAAAGCAGATGCTAATATTTCGGCGGCTGACGCTGTTTTATCATCTACCCAAATTATTAAAGGAACATCTTTTGCCCATTTAGTCCATGCTTCTGTAGAATACTTAATTGTATCAAAAACAACATCATGATTATTTCTTTCCTTTATGCTAGTAACCTTTTTATTTTCGTGTAAAAATAAACTAGCTACACCAGCACTTACATCAACCAATCCTCCGGGAGATCCTCTTAGATCTAAAATTATTCCATTGTTTGGTTTATCATTCGTATACCAATGATTTCTTATCTCATTCACCATATCATCTACAGTTTTTTCTTGAAACTCTGTAATTCTTATATTTAGCCATTTATCATTATCTATGGTTTCTACTTTTGAATAAGCACTGAAGTTGGTTACTTTTTTTCTAACCATCTCTATTTTTAAATCTTTATCATTTCTTTTAATATCAAGATTTACTTTTGTTCCAACTTCTCCTTTAAATGAATCATTAAAAGCAGGATCTTCATAAGATATATCGTTTACCCTCAATATAATATCATTTACTTTCAATCCTGCTCTGTCTGCTGGACTTTTTTCTTTTATTGCTATTATTTTCACATTTTTATCTTTATCATCAAAAAGATATCTTATGCCTATACCACCATATTCTCCTTTTATTTTTTCCTCTAGTTGATTTTGGCTAGCAGAATTCCACCAATAAGAATGAGGATCTATAGAAGACAACATTGATTGTATTGCTGAATCTTTCATTTTTGATTGTTTATCTTTATCTAAAACATAAGCAAAGTTATCTTCTATTGTTTTCCATGTTTTAGCTATAGTTATTAAATCAGGATTAGTTATAATAAAATCATTATTATGTTTTTTCTCATTATTTCGCTCTCCAAGATAATATCCAAATCCAAACATACAGCCTAACAATACAATACTTAATATTTTTTTTCTCATTTGATTCCTTATTTGAATTTTTATACACTTTTAAGATAATATATATAAACAAAATTTTTACAATAGATGAGAAATAAAATGCCAGAATTACCAGAAGTTGAAACAGTAAAAAATGGTTTAAAACCTATAATTGGATGTAAACTCGAAAATTTTATATTACATAAAGACGGATGGAGAACTCCAGTTCCAATAGAAAAAATAAATTCTATTATAGGAAAACCTGTTATAGATGTTTATAGAAGAGCTAAGTGGCTGGCTTTAATATTTGAAGCTGGATGTTTATGGATTCATTTAGGTATGTCAGGACAAGTAAGGTTATTTAAGTCTAATGAAATTAAAACAAAATTAGAAAAACATGATCATATAGAGTTATTTTTTAGTGATAATAACCTTATTAGATTTAATGATGCAAGAAGATTTGGTAGAGTAGCTTGGACTGATTTACCTTATTCAGAGCCTCCTAGTAGAGAAGAATTAGGACCTGAACCTCTTTCATCAGAGTGGACTAATGAAAGATTTTATAACGATATATCTAAATATAAAAAACCAATAAAGCCTCTTATAATGGACTCTAGAATTGTTGTGGGTGTGGGAAATATTTATGCTTCTGAAGCATTATTTTTATCAAAAATATCGCCTTTAAGACTTGCTAATTCTTTAAATATTGAAGAGACTTCTATATTAAGAGAGAAAATTATTTTCGTTTTAAATGAGGGAATAAAAGCAGGTGGTTCGACATTAAAAGATCATAGAACTGCTACAGGAGAATCTGGAGATTATCAAAAAAATCATAAAGTATATGGTAAAGAGAATCAACCTTGTCCTATTTGCCAAACATTGATTGTAAAAATTAATCAAGCTGGCAGAAGTTCATTTTATTGTACTCATTGTCAAAAATAAATTATATAAAATAGAGGGGATTTATGAATATAAAAAAAATATTATTACCTGCTACGTTGTGTTTACTTAGTTTTAACGTAATAGCAGCAGATAACCAAATAAATAAAGCTAATTGGATTCCAACATTAGATGAATATTTGAAAAATGGTCAATATGCTTCTGCCAGAAAAATAACGTCTTCAGAACCTGCAGCGGCTGTATTAGAAAGATTGAAACCTTGGGCCGATAGTGGGTTAACTCCAGCTCAATGGATGTATGCAGAAACTTTATTAAGAGCCGAAAGAAATCAAGAATCTGCAGATTGGACTTACATTGCTTTTTTTAATACCAGATTAGACGCTTCTTTATGTAACAACTCTGATGCGTTAGGTCTTGAACAATCAATTATTAAATCATTTAATAGAACTGTTATGTCAGCAAGAAATCATCCAGAAGTGATGACTCAAGCAATCATAAACACTATAAATTATCAAAAAAATCAACCAAGAAGTTTTATATCTAAAAAGAAACCTGAATGGATATGTCTTATGGTTGTAAATAATGATAAAGATAAAGTTACAGTTCCTACATCTGAATGGAATAGCATATACCAGAAAAATCTTGATGATTTTATAAATAAAACAAAAGGTAAAAATGAAGATGAATAAAAAATAAGGAAGAGCGATCTTCCTTATTTAATTAGTGCTCTTTCTTGCATACTTTTTGTAAAAGGTACGAATTCTTTTTTATACTCTATTACGGGGTTAATTCCAAGCCTTAATGCAACTTCACCCCAAAGGCGACGAGAAATTTCTATTTTCTCTTGATCTTTATCAAATCCTTTCAATTTTATATACCAAACTCGTCCTTTAGTTATTTTACCTGAAATACTTCTTCTTGGCTCATTATAAAGCCCTTCTATATAAAACAAGGATACTAAACAACCTCTATGAACTTTTAAAAATCTATCTCCATACATCTCTTGCAATCTTTTTAGTGAAGTCTCTAAAATATACCCTTTAGTTTTTGTTTTTGCCATCGTATATTTCATATCTGCTTTAAACATAGCTATATCATCTATTTGAATATTAGTTAATTTTCCTGAATATATTACAGTTAAATAGCCAAGCTCATCTTCTTTTCTTTTCTTATTCTCTACAATTTCTAATAATGATTTTCCAAAATCAGACCCAGCACTTTCTTTTGCTGCTTTTTTTGATAATGCTCTACATAATGCAGCACCAAGAACCTCTCCTCTAACGGGTTTTACAACATAATCAGCTACCTCTAATGAAAATGCCTCTACAGCTTTATCAGGGAAAGCACTGACCATAATAAATACTGGTGATTCTGGATCTTCTTGCCATCTTTTAGCAAACATTAATCCATCTTCTCCACCGGGAACAACAATATCAGATAATACTACATCAATATTTCTTAATTGTGTTCTCTCTTCTATTTTCTGATCAAAATCTTTTGGCGTTGAAGCACTCACTAATATTCTTGCTTTTACAGTTATAGAATCTGGATCAGGCATTTTACTTTGAGGATTTGAAAGTAACATTTCTTTATGGGCTTTTAATAATAACCATGTCCAAAGCAAAGGTTTTGTTGGGGAATTGTCTATTCCGGGTTTGGGAATGTCCCAAGACCATCCTTCTGCGATTCTCCTTAATCTTTCACGAGCAATATTTTCATCATCCATTATTGCCAAATTTATCCACGTTGTTATTGCACTCATTTTTGTTCCCAATATTTTCCAATAATTAGTTCGTATTATTTATGAATAACTAAAGATAAAAATTTGTAAATACTATTTAATAAAAAAAAGGAGATTATTCTCCTTTTTTTAAATTATTTTGAAACAAAAATGTTTTTTATTTATTTGCTTTTATTATTTCTTGCATTATAGCTTTGATAAGATGCGCTTTTTCTGAAAACTTGATTATCTCCAGAAATTAATGAAGAATTTAGGGCGCTTAATTCACCATCCTGTAAAGAAGATACTCCAGCAGAAGCTGTTGCTAAAAATCCTCTAGCTATTCCTAATGTTTTTTCTGCAAGTTCTCTATTTCCACTATCTAAAGCCCTAACTGCTTCTTTTTTCTTATTAGCTACTTTTATTAAAACAACTTTATCTATCACATCTTGATTCTTATAATCATTAATTTCAGCATGAACAGTATCAGCATTTATAGAACTATTTATTTGTTCTTTAGAACCATCTGCTAAATCATAAAAAATTTCTAATTTTACTTCTGCTTTTTCTTCATTAGGAATCCCTTCAAATATTAAATCAATAGATGCTAAAGTTGTAATGTTGGGTAATCTATAAAGACCATCCTTATTTTTCTCAAAATCATTCAATAATCTAAACTCTTTCCAACCAGAAGATTTTAATGATAATAATACTTTTCTACCTACAAGATTTACTAAACCACCAAATTCATGAGTAAACATTGATTCAAAATCATTTTCATCTTTTATATAATAATAATTAGCATCTCCAGATTCACTCATTGCCTGTAACAAATCTTCATTATAACTATTTCCTACACCAAATGTTGATGTTGTTACATCATTATCTGATAATGCTCTCACCTTTGAACATATCTCATCAGGAATTGTTAAACCAACATTGGCTTCTCCATCGGTTAATAACATAACCCTATTTATATAACCTTCTTTCATATTTTCAGCGACACATGTTGCTCCCGTACTCCAGCCATCAAACAAAGCTGTATTACCATTAGTTCTAATACCTTTAATAATATTAGAAAGTGTTTCTTGCTGATCTCCAGAAACTCCTTTTATTAATACTTTTGCCTCTGAACCAAACACAACAATTGATACAATATCATTCTTATCTAAACCACTTAAAGCAACAAGAGCAGCCTGCTTAACCAAATCAAGTTTTGTTTGTCCTTGCTCATAGAAAGAAGGTGAAAAAACTGTTCCATTCTGGTTATAGCCTCTTAAGATTTCTAATGGTCCTTTATCTACATTTTGCCTATTAGTCTGTTTAGAAACAACCATACCCATAGAGCCTGAAATATCAAAAACAAAGGCAATATTTAATGGTTTTCTTTTTTCATTTTTATTTTCTTTTTTTACTCCTATAACTTGTGATAACAATTGAGTTTCTTTAAAGTTGGTATTTTTTATTTGTGGTACGCTCCACGTATTTTTTATCATTGTATTCATTTTATCACCTTTGCTAATTATTTATTGTTCGTTAATCCATTTTTTTATATTTTTTATAAAACTCTTATTTTTTAAAATATCTTCTCTTATATTTATTTCTACTCCTTCTGCTAATACATATTTTATCCACACATTACTTTCAGTTTTTTTACTCTCACTGAAACCTCTTAATAATTCTAAAGCATTATCCCTCTTACTATTACTTTCTCTTAGAATATTATTTTCCATATTCGAATTGGAAAATCGAGATATACTATTTGAACCTGCTATAAAATCTAATGAAGAACATTTCATATGCTCATTATTGTTTAATGAAGAATTTGATAAACCTATATCTCCATAGGAACTTTTTAATACCGAAGTAGCAGTTTTATAAGGAACTCCAGAGTATTGAAGTTCTATTAACTTTCTAAACTCTTCTAAATGTTCATCATTATATAAACGTTGTTTTCCGTCTTTTATAGCAGGAGTAAGATCTCCTGTAGAAAAATAAGTTCTTACCATTCTTTTTGTCCATTCTGTTGAACGTCTTTTATCTAAAGAATTAATATCATTCATTTCTCTGAGAGGGATTTCTTTGTTTAATACCTCGACAAATTCATCTATGTTCCACTTATTCATAATAACCTCGTCTTTATTATCTTTTATAACATTGACACTAATTATTGTTAATGTCAATTTTTATTGTTAATAAAATAAAAATATTTTCCTAAATTTATTTTTGCAATAAAAAAGACCTCCCGGAGGAGGTCTTTTATAGATTAGTTATTAATGATGGAAAGTTAATATAGTTAAAGCTAAAAGAGTAGAAGCTACACCAGCCTTCATTATTTTCCTTGCTTTCTTTTTATCTTCTTCTGGAGCTTTTTCCCACGGTATAAAAATAGAATCATTAGTGATAACAACTTCATTTTCATCTACAGTTGATTCTTCATTAGCATAGATTTCTGTTTTCTGTATTGGGGGAGATCCCAATATTTGAGTCAGATTATCGTTAGCTGTAATTGTTCTTTTATATCCTACATTTTCTGAAAGAGGTTTAAGGCTTCCTTTACTTCCTAATACATCTTCTTTTAATCTATCTTTAGCGATAGCAGCACTACTTCTTGTTTCTATTTTTACATCGGATACTGTTTCTTCTGTTAGCTTTATTTCATGAACATTTTCTAACTCATCTACTGGATTTGGTTTTAACTTTGATGCTATATCAAATGTATGATTGATAACTTCATCATTTTTAGGTAAAACTTTCTCTACAATGACTTCTTCTTTTTTTACTATTTCTACAGGTTCGGCAGGTTCGGCAGGTTCTACATAAACGTTCATTGCCGGAGAATGTTTAACTTCACCAGTTTCTGTATTTTTTAAGATGCTATCTATATTAAAGTGAGCTTCTTCTTTTTGAACTTCTTTGTTTTCTACAACACTACTTTTTTTTGATTTTTTAATCTTATCTAAAGCGGCAAAAGATTTTTTTGAACCTTTTTCTTTATCTATTGATTGACTACCCATAACGTTTTCCTCATTTTATACATAAAATAGAACTTATTTTAATCAATAATAGCTTATATTTATAAGATTTTCAAAAATAAATATTAGTCATTATTTATCAACTCATTCCTTTTCAATAATAAAGACTTACCAAGACCAGCATGTATAAAGCCAAATTTTATAGCTCCATCTACTATTTCATCCATGCTTAGTCCTATTTCTTTATTTTCTACATGAAGTATAGTTTCTATTGTTGCTGTTATTATATTGTTAAAATTTATCTGTTTTTTTAGATATTCACATCCAGTACCATAAACCATAATTATAGCCCAGCTTTGTAACGCCTTTTCAAACATTTTTTTTGATTTTATGTTTTCATCATTTTGATTTTTTTCAAGTGATTTCATTAATGTTAATATTTTTTCATTTTCATTAATATCATAAAACTCTTCATTACTTCTTATTAGTATTTCACCTTCTTTTAGTTCTCTTAATATATTTTCTAATATAACTTCAAGGTCCGTAGCCATAAGAGAATAGATACTATATTTGAAATAATCTTCTGAATCAGGTGTATAAGGATTAGGAATATCAGGACTTCCATTTCTTTTAACTAAATTAATAAAAACAGATAAGTCTGGAGTCTTTTCTTGATAAAGACCATCATAATATTCAAGATATTCTTTTAAAGCTCTTTCGGAATGCCCCTCTGTATTTATTAATTTTCTTTCTTTTTTTCCTATTCTTTTGTTTTTAAAGCTATTTTTTATATTAACTATTTTTTGTGTTTGTTTTTTTATGAAAATTATTAACTTATTATCTTTTTTAGGCTCTTTTTCCACTATAACATCTAATGGATGATTTCTTTTTATCCTTGGGGCAGAGTTTTTTAATCGATCTTCTGGTTTTTCATCGTCATCGTAATGATACATATAATCCTCTTTATTTATTTATAATTTAATCAAATTTACATTAAAAAAATAAATTTATCAACTTCGCTAAATAAATAAAAAGCACAAAAAAACCACCGAAGTGGTTTTTATTTAAACTTATATTTACCTTTCACTACTGATAATACCTTAAAACCTTCAAATTCTAAAGGAATAGGCTCTCCACGAGCACATCTTGATATATAGACCACTAACATTGGCTTATTAAAGTCTATGTCTATACCAACGCCTATAAATGGTATTTCTAATTCTTTTAGCTCTTCAATAAATCTAAAAACCAATCTCATAAGCTTAGTGTAATCATAATCTGGTAGTTTAGGCCAATCAGGTTCAACAATAATACCATTTTTAATGAAGTCTTCTTTCATTTTCCTATTTTTGGCATTCTGGTAGAATTTATCCGTCACATCTCGAACAATACCCTCTTTATATTTAGTTGATTTTTTAATATTCATATTTGTACCTATTGATATTTATCTTATTAAGAGTAATATACCATTATACGAACACAAAAACCAGCATTTTTTTTATAAGTTTGAAAGCAGGAGGATAATATGAAAATCCAAAGTATTTTTAAAAAATTAGGATTCTTAACTCTTCCATTCTTGCTTGGAGGGGCCACTTATTATGTGAATGGTAGACCTGTATATGTAGAAGATAATTATTCTCAAGGGTATTATTATGATTCTTATTCTCGCCCAATTATAATAAATAATGGTCCAACGATAATTATTAATAAAAATCCTAATAAACCAAGACCACCACAACCCCCTAAAGATCCCAATTATAATTCTGGTGAGCAAAAATTACCTAACAATGGAATTAGTAGACCCGGAACTCCATATCTTAGTGGAGATGGTTCAGTAAGAAATAACTAATTTAAAATAATAGCAAATACCCACACTGGTTCCTCTCCGAATTCTTTGTGGGTTATTTGTTTTTTTGTGAAACCATTCCACGAAAACTCAAGTATTTTATCGCTCTCAGTTGATTTAGGATAACCCATTTTTATAACTATCTTATCATAATTGGCATTTAAAAGCCTTTTTTCCCAATAAGGTTTTACTACTCTATATTCTTCTTTTTTTAGACCATTTTTTATATCATTAAAATATTCTTTTTTTAGATTTAATGTTAGACTTTTCATGGTTTGCTTTTCCCACCTTGATATTTATGCCATTCTTGAGAGTTATCTTTTAGCTCATTAGATGCTATTACCACAAGAGACTTTAAAGCATCTTTACCATTTTCTTTGATCCATTCAGCCATTGAATTTTCATCATACTTAAAATCATGTTTAATTTTTCTCATAACTACACCAAGGAACCTATCTTTTATATCTATATCCAACCACTTTGATATCACAAATCCATTAAACGACTCCCTCATTTCTTTTATCTTTTTATCATTTTCAAGTATTTTGTTATATTTTTCTTTTGCTTTAGGAAATTTAAAGAAAAATAAATCTTGAACTTCTTTCTTACTTTTTTCTTTTAGTATACTTTTTTTATTTGGTTTGTTTTGAACATATTCAATGAAACCTGAATATGTTTTTCTTTCTGCTCTTTTTGTCTCCGCTCTATTTTCTTTTTCTGTCTTTTTTATAAATGAATCAGTATCAAAATAAGGAGACTCATAAATAAAATCATACATATCTTGCAAAGAATTAAATCCTATTTTATGTTTTTCTTTATTTAAACCTAAAAAATCAAGAATATCATAAAAGTTAGCATCTACAGTATAATCCCCTATTTTTTGTGTTTTAGAATCAGCATAAATAGTATGATTTAAACCTTCTTTAGAAAAGGATAAATCAAAGTTAGATACAGAAATAAAATTCATTAGTATATTTAGATCATTATATGCAAAATATTCTTTAGCCCTATAAAACATATTTTCATCATGAAGCATAAGGTCTACTTGATGATATAAACCTTCATATTTATAACCAAAAGAATATATTTGGCTAGTTCCAGTTTGTTCTGGTGATTCCAATCCTTCTTTTAAGAATTTATGGAATTGATTAAAACCATATTTTTCAATAGCTGTTTTTGATATTAATACATCAACATCACTGAATGTTTTTTTTGATTTATAATATGGCAAAATATCTACTAAATCAGTACCAAGTTCATTTTTTAATTTTTCAATGACATCAGCAGACACTTTTTCAAAAGTGTCTTTATCCATACCTGAAACATTTATACTTTTTAAAGCTTTTCCTCCCATGATATTCTCCCTTATTTGTTTTTAAGTGCAGCTTGTTTTTTAATTTCTTTTTTAGCTGCCTGTCTTGCCTTACGAGCATCTAACACTGACTGTTCAATATCTGAAATAGTTTTATATCCTGTAAAATCTAATTTCTTATCAATAGATAAAACAAAATCCTTTATTTCTTTTACATCTTTATCCTTTAAAAAGTTTAACATTTTTATATCATTATCAAACTCACCCTTTACGTTTGACATCAGATGTCCTAAAGCTTGACCAGATCTCCCCGTCCATTCAGCAATTAATTTTGCATTAAACTTTTCTTTTAAATCTATAATTTGAGAGCTTTTTTCTAATGCTTTATCGTATTCTTTTTTAAAATTAGGGAACTCTTTAAACATTAGAGGCAACCATTCTTTTTTATTTTCTGGATATATGAAAACCGATACTTTATTATTTTCCCTAATCCATGTTAAAAACATTTGATATGTTGGTCTCTTTTTATCTCTAACACGAGATTTATAAGATTGATTTTCGAGAAGGTAGATATCTCCATTAAAATATTTAGAACCACCAACATATTCATATACTTCTTTTAAGTTATTAAAACCTTTTCTAAATATTTCTGGTTTAAAACCTAGAAAAACCAAAGACTTATCAAAATCACGACTTAAAAGAACATCAGCAATTTTATGATCTCCATCTTTCATAACATACCATAAACCATTATGACCAAATTTTAATCCCATTTTATGGGCTGTTCTTCCAATTAAATTTCCAAGATCATTAAAAGAAAAATAGTTTTTAGCAAAATCAAAAGTAACTTCAGGCATTTGAATAATATCTACCTGAAAACCTCTTTCATCTTTTTCGCTACTCCTATATTCAAAAGATAAAACATGACCATTTGATTTTTCTTGCCTAGAGAAAAAACGTTCTTTAGCTCCTTCAATAAGACGTGGAATACCACCACCTGCTTCTAATCCTTCTTCAGAAATCATTACATCTAAATCTCCAAAATCTTTTTTTTCTGCATAAGATGGAATAGAATCTACAAGAGCATCTGGAAAAAACTCTTTTAAAAATAAAATAACTTCTCTTTCACATTTTTCAAAGTCTTCTTTATTTAGCCTTTGTGTTCTAACTTCTTTTAATGCATTTCCACCCATAATATATTCCTTTTTTAACAATTTATTTTTATATAATAACTTATTTATGGTTATACTTAAAGGTTTTTTTATATAAGTTTACCAATTTATTACTACTTTTCTGCTCAATTGACATACATTGATATTAAGGTAGGATAATTATATAACATTAAGAATAAGAAGGAATACGATTATGAGTGGTAGCTCCAAAAGATTATGGTCACCTAACTCAACGTTAGACGAGGCACAAACTATCATGAATGGTTTTCTCACAAGATGTCAAGATAAAAGAATATTGAACAATAGTGATATAAAACTTTATCAAGCTTATCGTTTTGAGCAAACTTGGCCTACAGAAAACCTTATTGAGATCTCAAAATATCTACGTTTTTCAAAAAATGATAATCCTGAAACAGATATTATTAGAGAGTCTATATTAAAATTATTATCAAGTGCTATGAAGGCTCATATTTATTTTGATGAAAATGCTATTATAAGACATGAGCCATATATGTTTATGATTCCTGATATATTTAAACAAGGTCAATTTAGATATGGTATTTATTATCCTATAGAGAGCAATAAGAAAAATATGTCTATTATTGTTAGCGAATGGGATATTTCGTTTTCATCTTCTTCATTACCTAAAATTAATCCGTGGGATAAATTTGCTTCTGTTATAACACCTGATACTAAAAAATGGTTTGATATTAAACAATACAAAGATTTTAAAGATATGGACAAAGCTGGATATTTTAAGATTAATGATTGGTCTGCTCGTAAAAAATATCAAAGTCTTATCAGCAGCAAAGATAATAATAATTTTGATTTGGGTAAGATTATTAATTCTAAAGCTGAATTAAAAGATTATTACTCTATTTTAGGATTAGAGTGGTCTCCAATTTTAAAAAAATGGTTTATTCCTAAAGGATTAGATTTTAAAGCTATTATGGAATACTTGGCATTTATTAATAACCAGACACAGGAACAAAGATACAATGACTGTTGGTGGGCAAAATCTAAAAAACCTCAGTAAAATTTTATAATTTTAAAGATGACTTAATTGATTTTTTATGTTTTAATTAGTAGATAACCCAACACAATAAAAGAGGATAAAATGGAAGAAAGAAAAAATATTCGTCAAGTATTTCTTGATACAGAAACAACAGGTAAAAAGAAAGAAATAGATAGAATAGTTGAAATAGCACTTGTAGAAGCCATTGATGGCGTTCCTACAGGACGTTTTTTTCACACCTTAATTAATCCAGAAGGAAAGGCTATTCCAGAAGATGCAACAAAAATACATGGTATTACAGATGCTGATGTAGCAGATAAACCACTATTTAAAGAAGTGGCGGCAGAAATAGTTGATTTTATAAGAGATGCAGAATGTTTAGCTTATAATATCGACTTCGATGCTGGATTTATTAATATGGAAATGGGTAAAGCAGGTATAAGTGAAAACTATTGGGAAGTTACAGGTAATAATGTTGACGTACTTAAAATTGCTAGAGCTGTTTTCCCCGGTCAAAGAAATAGTTTAGATAAAGTATTAGAAAGATTTAATATAGATAAAACTCAGCGTGAAACAGAAGGACACGGAGCATTAATTGATACCCAATTAATGATTCAAGCTTACACTGAATTATTAAAACATTATGACGTTTCTAAACCAGATCTTGAGTCTGATATTCCACGTTCACCTGTTCGTTATCTTAATCTTGGCAATTATGTACCTTTAGAAATTTCATTAACTGAAGAAGAATTAACAGCTCATGAAAAATACTTAGACAAAATACAAGAGAAAGAAAAAGTGACACCATTAGAAAGAAAGAAAGTTGAATCTGATGTACCTACATCTCCCACTAAAAGACCTAGTATCTAAAAAATAAAAGGAGAGCAAGCTCTCCTTTTTTATTATATTAATATTAGTAAAGATTAAAAGTAGGTTTTAATGATGGGAAATTTCTTGTCCATATTGTATCCTTATGCTTAGGCTGCGCTCCTGCTTGCATCCTTAACTCTTCTTCTCTATCTACTCTATCCCAATGTTGTCTTATTTTCTCTCTTTTCAATCTATAAGCAAGATCAGATGCTAAAGCTTTATCCATTTTTGGCTTCATAGCTCTTTTAAAGGCAGCATTATAGCTATTAGTTAAAGTTGAGGCAAAAATTAGACTTGTAGCCAAACCTGTTTTTACGATTGCTTTATTTTTTGGTGGCTTAGCCATTCTGGATAAACTAAATTGTTTATTAACATTATTACCCGGAGTTAAAACAGGTCTATTTACTGCAGTCCTTCTTACCAACCTTTGAGAACCATTGCTATTTTGTTGTGTCATTGCCATACTTGAAATTATAGCTATAACTTTATCTTCTAAAGCTTCTTCATCCTTCATAGATAAATCATCTTTATTAGAAATGTTTTCTACAAGACGACTTACTAATGCTGTATATAAAGCCATATCTACTTCTGGATCTATGAACTCATATTCATCTTCAAACTCTGTAGAAAATATAATTTCTTCATTTAAATCACGAACTCTTGAAGGCTTCATTTGTAATTTAGGTGGTTGTGGTCTCATTTGATTTGTCATAATATTTCCCTTCTCTTCGATTAACATATATAATAATTATAAATGATATGGGAAGTTTGTAAACATTTTAAACAATGATTACATTATAAACAATTTTATGTTATATTAAGTGCATCACATTAGGAGAAAATTATGGCATTACTTGAACAAGAAAACGGCTCAATTAAATTTAGTGCTAAGGAATACAACAAAGCAAAGAAACAACTTATTGAAGATAATAATTATTGGTTGGAAAGGTGCCAATATGTCGCTGAAAGATGTTTCTCTCATTTACAAGAAAATATTGACGAATATAGATCTCGCTCAAAAAACACATTTGTTAAGAATAACCTTACTTTTGATGAACATGGTTCATTAATTCAGGTAACACCTAATGAATCTCAATATGAGCAATCAAATAAATTTATGAATTTCATTATCACTGAAATTATAAAGAATGCTATGTATACTACAGGTCATAATGGTGAAATAATATCCAGAAACCATAAAGTTGATATCTTAGAAGAAGGAGCTAAATTTGTAAAAAGTGTATTACTTAAAACAAATCAAGATGGGTTTCACTATATCAAAAAACCTGAAAAATCAGATTTTCCTTTCGCTAATATTCATGACAATATTATTTCATTTCAAAATGGTACTATTGAATTTAATGATGATAACAAAACAATAGTGTGGGATGTTCCACAAGCTAATAATGCTGTAAAAGAAGCTTGGCAAAGCAGAGCAGGCATATCTTTGAGTAATACTTTAAATAATGTATCAGAATGGAAAGAAAGTACAGGTGGTCTATTTTATTATAAAAATGAAAAAGATGAATCTGCCAAACTTTCTAAAACTTTAGGTCCTATTGGTCAGGATGAATTTAATAAACGAATACAGGCCATGAAAAATAAAATTAAACCAAAATAAAAAAGGGGCATAGCCCCCTTTTTTTTTTACATTTTCAACTTTCTTTTAGGCTGTTCATTTAAACCATAAAAAGATAGGAAGTTACTAATATCAGCATCTCCACCTCTAAAGCTTAAATAAAGATCTTTAGCAGGTCTTGCATTACCTTCTGATAATACTTTATCTTTGTATTCTTTTCCGAGCTTTTCTTTATTTTGATTAATAAAACTAAACGCATCTACTGAATAAACATCAGACCAAAGATACCCATAATAACCTGCACTATAACCACCACTAAATATATGGGCAAATACCATAGGGAAGTTGGAATCCTCATCTACAGGAGTAGGATTAGCTTTATCCATATTCTTTTTATAAAGCCCTATAATATCATCTTTAGTGCCTTTATAAACATCTAAATCATATGCCGCCATACCAATTTGTCTTGTATAAAAATTAGCAGATCTAAAGTTTTTCATGCTTTTAGATTTAGTTATTAAATCTTCCGGTATTTTATTTTTAGATATATCTTTCAAAAAATCTTCATTCAAAGCAAATTTTTCTAACATTTGGCTAGGTATTTCTACCGCATCTCTTGGTAAACCATTTGTTCCTGAATAACTTCTATATTTAGTTTGTGATGAAACACCATGAACCAGATGACCAAACTCATGTAATAGAGTAGTTAAATCAGTGAAGGATAGCCCTTCTTTATCCTTACTAAAGTTTGTTGTTAATGATAGTAAGCCTTTTTTATCTTGTGTTGGAGCTATATGATTGGCAACCCAAGCACCACTTTTTTTCATTTTCCTTTCGTAAAGATCTAAAATAACATACCCTTTATCTTTCCCTTCATTAAAAACCTTATAGGTTAAACCGTCTTCGAAAGGAAGATTAAAACCGTTTTCCACTTTTTCAAATGTAATACCAAACATTTTTTCAATAAGATTAAATGTCCCATTTAAGGAATTTTCTAAAGTAAAATATTTTCGTTCTTCGTCATTAGTATAACTAAATAAATGCTCTTTCATTTTATTAGAATAATAAAGCATAGAATGATTTTCTATATTTTTTACTCCATATTTTTCATCTACAAAAGAATATAAATCATTGTTTTCTTTTATAGCAAAAGGAAGCATTCTATCACATAACTCTGTTAAAAATCCTGTAGCAGAATGAATATCTTTTGCCATTGCATCTTCTAATACCAGTTCTGCTACTGATGTTTTTCCTAATATTTCGGCTCTTTCTTTTTTTAATAAAACAATATTTTCAATAATAGGAGAATTATCAAATTCAGTATTTTTATTAGCTATAATTTTATTTTTATCTGATAACCTTTTTCTTAAATCTTCATTATCACAGTTTCCTAATAAATCAGATATTTTATTTATATTCCAATCCATTTTTAAATCTGTAAAATATTTTTTATGCTGCTCACTTAATTCATTATAAGAATCAAGAGATATTTCAAATACCCAATCCTTTCTAGCATCAGATATATTTTTTAAAAACTTAACCGTTGAATCACTTAACTCTTTAGATATTTCGATTAATCTGGCTTGTTTTTCTTTAGGTAATTCTAAACCTCTATCATTAAAAGATTTTATCATTTTATCTTTTAAAATTTTATCTTGTTCATCTTCTACAATAAGCGATTTGATGAAATTATAATAATCATAGCTGTAATCAAGATCACTTGTTTTTTCTTTTACATACTTAATCATATTATTATAGCTATCCATTACTTCTGGAAGTTGGTTTGCCATAAATAAAAATGAATATTTAGTTAAGATATTATCTGCCGTATCTGAAATATTATCCATCCAATCAGAATAATTTTTAACAGTCATAGATGGATTTAATGAGATAACTTCAACAACTGATTCCTTGTAAAGATCTATACTTTTAGTAAAGGTTTCAAAATCTTTATCATCAACAACAAAAAACTCTTTATTTAACATACTATCTCCTTTTATCAATAATATATTTTAGTATAAAATCCTTATCAATGGCAATCATTGATTACACTAAATTACTTAATTCTTCTGAAAAAACATTATATTTATCTTCAACTAAGCTTTTAATTATATGATGTTCTGTATATTTTGATTTAGAATGAGTAAGAGTTAACATATTAAACTTACTTTTTTTTATTTCATCAATTATTACTGATGATATCTCTTCCATATTTTTTATTTCTTTTATTTTATTATTAGACATTAAAAATGTTTTTAAAGCGATTCGCTCTTTTAAAATAAACATTGGATCTTTTTGATTAACAATAACAAAAGTTGATTTAAAAGTTGAGACATCATCATTTAAATAAAATGGACAAAAAAGGTAACAGATGTTTTTTACTTTATTTAACGTTACTAATTCTACTTTCATAATAGTATCAATACCTAACTCAAATAATGGTATTTCTACTTTATCTTTATTATTTATAGGAATGATTTCGTTTATTGAAGGGTAATAAAAACTTAGGATGTCGTCTTTTTTAATTATATCAATTTCATATTCATCATTAATAATAATTTTATGAAAAAGATTTATTGGCATTTTAGAATTTTCTAAATGTAACTTAGCTTTGGATCTATAAATGTTTAATACTTTTGAAAACATAGGATCATAAACTTTCAAAACATCAGTTGTCGGAGACATCGATACATTCCATTCTTTGGATAAAAATTGCTTCACATAAACTCCTTAATTTATTTTAAAACCATTTAACATATATCTATTAAAATACATGGCGTATGATTATTCAAATATTTTTATAGTTAGAATAGTTGTTCATACAAAAAATAGACAAAAAAAAGACTTAAACCGGAATTTAAGTCTTTTTGATTTAAGATAATATAGATTTACTCAAAATATATCTCATTTAAAGAAAAGTTTCTAAGATAGTTTCTAGAGTAATAATCAATATAGTCATTCTCTTTATCTCTAACCGCATTCATAATTAGACTAAAATATTTATGACCTTTATATTTTTCTGCTATTTTTTTCATATCGGGAGAAATACCCTCTACATCTTTTATAGATGACACTGTACTAATTATATTATTTATCTCAGTAACAATTTTATGTTCTATATCTTCTACTGGCTTTAATGGTTTACCTACTTCTACTAAAAATGCCTTTGCATCATCTATAGTTCCATTTAAACACATTTTAGCAACATCTCTTTCTCGCATAAATGTAACAATTTTATGTATATCTCTATACCAAGAACTTTTAACTTTTACCATATCATCATAAAATTGTATTACATAACCTTCCATATTTCTGGCTTCTTGTAAATATTCTATAAGAGCCTTTATATCAATAACTCCATTATTTTTTTTAATATCTACTGGAGTTAAAATACTTATTTTATATTTTTCGATTAAAGATTTTAAAACTGGATCAGAGAATGGGATATAAGCTCCAGTTTTAATATGTCTCACATGAAGCAATGTCATCTTCTCCTCTGGAAAATCAATAACAATACGTTTCTTATTTGAAGTATATTCAAATATTGGCGTAAAATCATCACTAATCTCATCACAAAATTGATAAATATTTGGCATAGTCTTAATATATGCTTTTGCCAAAAGAACAGTGTCAGATTCAAATGATTTTTTAGTCTTAAAATCTATATCTTTACCTACCCTATGAGAGGTAATCATTGAACCATCCAATTTATCCCATACAGCTACAACTTCATTCCAATTGAAGTTTTCAATTCTTGTTCTTTCGCTTTCTCCAAGATTAAAAAATTTATGAAGTGGACGCCCAATAATATTTCCAGATAAAGTATCAAAAACAATACCTCTACATTCAATAGCGTAATCATTGGAAAAGGTGTCCCCATCTTCTACATTATAACATACAACTGTCGTTCCATTGCTTCTTTTAGATATAGCGATTTCTTTCTTATCTTTAATGTAAGGAAGCAGATCCTCAATATTATTTATTATAGGAAATCTACTTTTAGGAATTTTTATATTCATTGTTATATACCCTTTATTTATAGAGAAACTTTTTTTCGACTTTCCATTATGTCTTTAATGGCTTTACTTACATGAGCTTTTCTATTCTCAGTATTTTTATTAATAGTATTATTTTCTATTTTATAAGGCCCAACATTTGGACTATTGCTGGCTTTTACTACTTTTAGAAGTTTTTCTGTTTTACTTTTTTCTTCTATTGAATATTCTTTTATCAATCCAAATGTTATCAACTTATCTAAGTTTTCTTTTAAAGATTGAGTAAAATGCCCTATTTTACCTTTAGAGCCTGAAAGATTATACAGCTTTCTTATATCAATAGCTATTGGTTTTTGATGTGAGCTATAAAAGTCATGCAACCATAAACCTAAATGACTTTTTATATTAGCACTACGATGAATATCTAATAGTGTCATATCTCCTAAAAATAAATCTTTTGTATAAGGATTTACAGCTATTAACCATTTTATATCTCTTTTGCTAGGTTTTTCATTCTTACTTACCATCCCATTATCATTTATTATCATTTCTTCTCTGTACGCAACAGAGAGAAGAGAACCTGATACCTGATGCTTCCTACCATCAGAATACTTTAAAACGTTTACAGTAGCTGCTGTGAGCTTTTTAAGACTATTATATAACTCATCACGAGATCTCCCATTATCTGTTCTTTTTAATATTTTAAACCACTCAGATGGATATATTCTTAATAATCTGCCCATTTCAACCTGAGAATTCTTTCCCGCATGTAAACATAACTGAAAAACTTGATAATCTCTTTTATCTAAAGCTGGTCCCGTGTAGGTAATTTCATAATCTTTTACATAGGAAAGTATTGCTTGATTATTAAAATATGTGTTATCAGATTTTTCAGCCGCAAAGATAGAAGATCTATTGAATAGATTTGGCATTCCACCTGCGTTATCAGGCCAATCCATCAATGGATGATTTTTATTAAGTACCTCACTTAAAGGATCAACATTTATTTGAACTGGAGCAGGGTAATCAATTTTTACTACATTTTCATTTACGTTCATTATCAATCTCCAAATGAGAACTTACTGCTCCTGCAAATCTCATACGTGATAGTACTTGTTCTTGAAAATCTTCATTTCTTAAAAACTCATCCATAATCATTCTATTTAATTCTGCACTACTTACTCCTACAGCATCTGCTATACTATTTAGATTATCAAAGATATACTCCTCTGCTCTAAATGATATTCTTTTTGATTTCTTTGATGACATATTATTTTCCTTCATTCAAATAGTATATCGAATAATTACATGCAGTATTTAAAAAGTAAAATATTTTTGGGTACCATTGGGTTCCTTATCCAGTTTATATCCGATTTTAAATTATGGTCCAGTCGAAATCCGACCGAAAATTATAAAAGTCCAGTCAAAATCCGACCCAAATACATTAAAGTCCAGTCGAAATCCGAGCGTAGTCCAGTCAAAAACCGATTATAGTCCAGTCAAAAACCGACCGTGATCCTCTACAAGCCTTGGTATTAAAGGGATAGAAGCCCCCTTAATAATTATTTAATAATTATAAAATAAGCACCTCTATTTTTAGTTATATTTAAAACAGTAAAATTATTTTTATAAGAATAAAAAAAAGCCTCCTAAGAGGCTTCATTTATCTTTTTATTTCTTAAAATTTACTTTTTATTTTTTATTCTTCTTTCTAACTCTTCTTTTGGAATAGGAGGTAAAACACTAACAATATCTCTGCGTCTTATTCCACCACGCATTACCTGTGCAATAGCTACATATTGATTTGCAAGGTAAGAATCTAATTCATCTTCTGTAAGTAAATTTTCTATAACTACTTGTCCAGAAGAAACTTCTTGAGATAAAGTATCTTCTTGAGAATCTCCAGAAAATAAGGATCTTATAAAACCAGATTTTTTCTGTCTTTTTATATTTACGAATGAATCTTTCAACGGATGATTCTTATCATAAACTGGACTTGCAAGTGCATTTCTTGCTGAAGAATAATAGTTTAAACCTAATGATTGTTCATTATATTTTAATACTTTTGTTTTTCCTAATCTGTTTGCAACCCATTCCATCGTTTCTTTTGAAGATCTATAAACATAAAACGATAAGAAGTTTTGTAGCATTGCTAAGGCAGCATCTTTAGTTAAACGACTGTAAAACTCATCTACAGACTGAGTTGCTATTAAGAAAGTACATCCAAGACTTCTTGCAATTGGAATTATTTCTCCTTCTACTGCTCTGGAGATAACAGATTGTGCCTCATCAATTAACATAAGCATTTGTGTCATTCCACTGCCATTAGTTTTCCAGTCCGAAGGTCGGTTTTTGATGGCATTTGCCAATTGTGCTTTTATCAGTTGAGTACATAATGTGCCAGTATCGCCATATTTAGATGGTGGACAACAAACACCTAAGCCTTTCCCATATAAAGGACCATCTATTTTTACTCCCTCTTCTTGTTGACACCATGTTGCTGATATTTCTTCATTGGTAAAGAAGGGTGATAGCCATGATTCTACTGTTGATTTAATATTTGATACAGTTTCAACATTCATGTTTTGAAGCCTGTATATATAATTTATAGACTCTTTCAATAAACCTTTTTGTTTGGCTTTAGGATGATTACCTAACCATTCAAGAAAACTATAAGAATCGTCTTTTCCTTTAATCATATAATCAAAATCATTTAGCTTATCACTTATAAATACAAGCATTGCAGCAGTTTTAGGGAAATCTCTTTTTGGTAATGGCTTATTTAAATCTTTATAAGACTTAACTAAATCTTCCCATTTTTCAAATCCATTATCATCGGCTAATTCCATTTTCTCTAATTCTGTAGCATGGTGTAATAACATAGATGCAGTTAATAACCATTTTCTACCAGAAGATGAAAAGAAATCACTACCTGTTGTTTTTCCTGATTCTCTAACTTCTGCTATTGTGTAAGCCAATTGCTCTGGTGGTAAATCTATTAAAGCTACATCACAGTATCCCGGCTCTATTAAATCAAACCCATAATCTTTATAAATATTCCATAGCTCTTTGCCAAATTGACCTTTACCATCAAATGCAGCAACACCTAAACCTGCTTCTATCGCACCAAAAGCATGATGTTTCATTAACTCTGTTTTACCACATCCTGTTTCACCAATAGTAATAATATGAGTAGACCAATCATTAACGCTCTGACCAAAAGGCAGACCAGCATCAGGAGAATACCCATCAAACTTAGATGTTGTGATTCCTTTAGCTATAGCCGTTTTTACAAAATGGACACCGTTTAACATATCTTTTTTAGCATTATTATATTGTGTTTTTCTTGCATCAATATGATTTGTCATTATGTCTGCTGTTGTTTCTAATGTTAATAAGCTACCTTGTGCATTTAGATCTTTTACTCTTTTAGATACCTCGGCTTTATTTATATTTTTAGTGGCAATAGCAAGTCCTAATAAGATTATTGCATCTACATATCCTTTTGGAATCATATATCCTAAATATAAAGCCAATGGAGACATGTATATAATATTAATTACTATAGGTAATAAAGCTATACTACATAAAAGTAATTTATTTTTCTTTTCGAAAAAAGAATAAAATATACATAAGAATATTGCTGATATTATTACTTGGGGTATATTTGAATAAGATAATAAATATAGAACACCATATAATAATGGTAATAGAACAATAGCTGGAGATAAACCTCCATGTAATGTATCTTCTGTTAATAATCTTCCAGTTATTCTATAACCATCTTCTGTTCTAAATAGTCTACCTTGTGTATCTCTAAGATCCTCTGGACAATCACATATTTCTTTTCCATTTACTACAATCATTTCCCCGGCAGGAACATCCCATCTTGTTGTTAAATCTTTTGTTTCTTTTTCTGCTTTTTCTTTTACTCTTTCAATATTAAAAATCCCTGATAAACCTTTCCAATTGATATTCATTTTCTTTTCCTCATTTTATTCAGCTTCAACATTACATCTGATTATATCTTGTTGTGAAACGCTACTTCTTTTTCCATAATAATAAATATCTAGAACTTCATTACATGGTCTAATGCCTGTCTTATTACCTGTCTTATTCCCTGTATTTCTATTAATAGTAGGTGTGTTTATTTCATCAGGCAATGAGGTATTAGGGCCTTTTATAAATGTTATACCAATTATTAGAACAAAAAGAGATATTAATATAATGAAAGCAAAACTAGATGTTTTAGCCAATATTTGTCTTCTAATATTGTTATTCTTTACATTTTTTACTAGTGCATCTTGATTAAAAAATTTAGGATTTGGCATTTCTCTGTCTGCTGGCATATCATAGAAATCTTTTGATAAACCATAAGTATTAGGATTTCCTATAAATGTATAACCTAATAACCTCAATATTTTTGATTTAAAGGAAATAGAATTATCTTTTATATAATCCGGCCTTTTTTCTAACATATTATTTACTTTATTTTTCATAAAAACCTCAATTTAGTGTTTTATTTCATTCTTTTAATATCCTGTCAGCATCTAATTTCTTGCTTTCTTATTTAAATTTTTTCGTTAAAAGTTATCATAAAAACCTCTTAAAAAACAAGGTATATCAAATGACATACCTTGATTAAATGATATCTTATATTCCTAATAACAGAAGTATATTTTAAACTTTATTGCATTTTTCTGGAAAATTTATCTTCATCTATTTTTATTTCTACGTGTTCTGGTTTAGATGATTCACCTGTAGGCTTATGTTTTATGTCGTTAGTATCATTATTTATATTATTTTTATGCAGTGATTCATCGTCATTCATTCCAGTCGAAGGTCTTCTTTTCTTTATTAATACATCTTCTTGATATTTTTCTTGGTTTAGAGAATTTTTATTTTCAGATATATTATTAGATTGATTCATTGATCTATCTATTTCGCTTTCTCCTCTAGGTTTATGTTTTTTTTCTTTATTTTTTATGGAATTTTCTTCTTCATCTTTTATTTTTTTCTCAAAATCCCTAATTTCTTTTAGGTTAATTTTATCTATAGATTCTTGATAAGCTTCTTTTCTGCTTTTCTCAGTTTCAATACCAAGCTTAGGAGCTACTCGTTCTTCCCAAAGAGTTAAAGCTTTTTCTTTAAATTCTGAAACTTTTTCTTTTGTTTTATCTATCCAAGAAGAAAACATACCTTTTTCTTCATTTATTTCAGGCATTGCTTTAAAATCTTTATTTGCTGGTATAACTTCTTTTACTTTCTCTTGAGCAGCATTTATCCTTTCATCCCTTTGCTCTATAGTTGATGAGTGTTCAATATTCGTTATTGTATTTTCAATTTCTTTATTATTTATATTATGTTTTTTTATTTTTTCTTCTATTTCGTTTACTTTCAAACCTTCTATTCTGTTTTCTTTTTGATTAGAATATAAACCACTATCTATATGTTTACCGTTATTATGTCTAAACGTTGGATTATATTTATCATAAAAATCTTGTGTAGATTGGGGAATTCTATTAATATCACTGCCAGAGTTTATATTTCCCCAATACGCAGAATGACTAATATTTTCTTTTTCTTTTAAAATTTTATTTTCTAGATTTATCCCATTCTCATCAAGGTACTCTCTTTTTATACCTTGTATACTTTCACGGTTACACCAAATTTCCCTTTCTTTATCAGTAACGGGAAATGCTTTAAAATCTCTATTAGGATTTGATAATGGATGATGATAAGCAGCATCATAATTTATAAGATCTTCCATAGAACATCTAAAGTTTTCTTGAGCTAAATCTTTCTCGGATCTTATTTCATCAACTAATTCTTTAGGGTAAGGATTACCGTGATCATCTTCCCCTAATACTTTAGAAAATAATTCATTTTTTTGCCAAAACTCATGAGAGTCCTTTTCAACTTCCATTAGATTACTTAATCTTTCTCTATCAGCAGGAGAACTTTTATTAAACTCTATTTCAAGATCTTCTTGTCTTTTCTTAAAAGCTATATTTACAGGATGAGCATCATCAGATGGCGATATATTTTTTAAAGAAGTATAATCTAAAGAACTGAAATACATTTGTGAATCAAAATAACCCTGACCACCTTGAGGATAACCCTCAATGGGAGACATATTTATATTATTTTCGTAATAATGACTTCTCCATGAAGAAAGTAAGTGTTTACGAGTATTATCATCCCATTTACCATAATTAGGGTTTAAGTTTACAGTACGATAAATCATGTTTTATCCTTCTAATTTTACGATCATTTTTTTATTATATAATTTCATATATCTATTATACTCTGATAGATCTAAACGTTTTAAATCTACATCATCTCTTGTCAAAAGAATACATGCTTCTGTAAATGCAAAATAGTATAAATGTTCTTCTGTATCTAAATAAGTTGTCGAAGCTAATTCAACAAATAAAGATTTTACATCTTCTTTGCTCTTTAATATTCTATTGGCTATATCTCTTACCATTTTAAAATATTTAGCATTTTTATATTCGTTGAAATAATCATTATACTTTTTATCTTTATTGTTATGAAGTTTAATTAAGTCTTCTATAGAGGGGGAATTTTTGTTTATGATACTATCAGGATAGTAATATTCTGTAGGATATTTTAATGTATCCTTTTCTGGAATCTCAAACGAATTCATACAATACTCCTATATTAAATTTTCTAATATTAAATTTTGAATATAATAAAAGAAAATATTAAATAAATCAAAATATTTTGTAAAAATAAAGATCATTTATAGGTAAATATGAACATTTATTGACTAAAAATCATATTTTTGTTATTTTTCATTATTAAAGCTAATAGGTGTATAGGAGTAAAAATGATATTTCATAAAGAAAATATAAAAAGTAACCTTTTTCATTTCTATGCATTGAAAGGTGATTGGAATGTATATAACTCTATAAAAGATAATAGTACAGACAATTACCCTAATCTTTTATCCGTTTTTGATGATTTAGATTACTCCCCTTTATTTTATGCCTTTTTAGGTGGCAATCTTTTAATTATTAATGATATTATTTCTTATGGTAATATTTATTTTAATAAAAACGATAAGAAGCTTAATATTCCTTGGCATAAAAATAATAACATTATTTCTATAATACTTTATAGCCAGAATATTGAAATTTTTAAATTTTATTTATCTCATACCAATTTAAATAATACTAATTTTCAAAATATTATATACGCTATAATTACTAATATTAATCAAAATTTATCTCAACATTATTATGAATATTTAATTTACTATGCAAAGAAACAATCTATAATTTTTGATATAAACCCTCATTATTTAGATGATAAAGGTGCTAATATTTTATATTATTGTATACTTCATGAACAAAAATATATTTTTGAAAAAATGTTTGAAATTTATATGTCAGAAAATGATAATAACATAACTCATCCTTTTTCATTTTTATGTTTTAATCTTAAATTTTACACATTGAGTGAAAAATTCAGATTTAATAAAAATAGAGTTTATTTTATTCATAATTTGATTTATAAATATGACGTAAACTTTATCAACAAACCAAACAAAAATTGCAACAATCTTACAAATATTGCTATAGAGATATTTGATGAAGAATTACTACGATTGTTAATTTCTTGTGGGGTAAATACATTAGAAAAAAATAATATTGGGAATACATGTCTTCATACTTGCGTTAAAAATGGTTCTATATATGCTTATAAAATATTATTAGATTTCTTTTCGTATTCTACTTTGAATTTAAAAAATGATAATAATGAGACAATTTATGATAATGCTAATATATTTTTCAAAGATATACTGTCTTCCAGATTTAAAGATATAATAAAACATACAGAACAAAAATTAATATAAAAAGGGACAATAATGATAAGTAAATTAAATGATGCTGTACATAAAAATAATTATAGCAAAGTCATTCAACTATTAACTGAAGATAATTTTTTAGACATTAATGAAAAAGATAATGAAGGAAGAACAAGCTTAATCTATGCTTTATCTCAAGGCTATAAGGATATTGCAACAATACTGATAGATGCTGGGGCAGACCTAAATATTGTTGATAAATTAAATAAAATGTCCCCACTTCATTATGGTGTCATGTTGCAAGATATAGAAATAGTTAGAAATATAGTAAAAAGAAAAGCTGATTATTCTTTAAAGGATGAGCAAGGTCGCACTGCTCTTCACTATGCAGTCTTTTTGGGATATTGGGATATAGCTCTTTATCTAATTAACATAGGTCAAGATATTTTTACCCGAAATAAACAAGAGCTTTCATTACTGCATACTGTTTCTATTCATGGTGATAATAATTTTATTGAAGAACTAATAAAAAGAGGTGTTAAGATAAACACTTTTGATAATAATGAAAATACTCCTTTGCATTATGCAGCTTTACATGATAACGCTTATACTATATATTTTCTGATTAAAAAAGGAGCTTTAATAGATCATTCTAATAATGAAGGTGAGACTCCTTTACATTACGCTGCTTTAAGAGGAAATAATGATTGTGTTGAGGCATTATTAAGCTTAGACGCTGATATTAATAAAACTAACATCAAAGGAGAATCAGCTCTTCATTATTCAATAAAATCAAAAAATAAAAATACTATGATTACTTTATTAAAAAATGGTATTCATACTAATATTTGTAGTTATAATGGAACAGCCTTGCACTATGCTGTTCATGACTATAATGTTTTATTCGATTTAATTCTTTTTGGTGTTGATGCAAGCTTAACAGATCAATGTGGAAGAACTGTTTTTCATGAGTTAGCAAAAACATCTTCTGATAATAAAGAAGAAATTATTAAGCTAATTTCCGAACATGGTGTAAATATAAATGCTATTGATAATAATGGCAATACAGCTCTTCATTTAGCAGCTATACATCAACAATATAGCACAATGAAACTTCTTATTAAATATGGAGCTGATGATAATATTCCTAATAATAATGGTCAACTTGCAACCGATTTAATCTAAATACAGTTAAATTAAAAAGACTCACTGAAGGTGAGTCTTTTATTATTTATTATTTATTATTTATTATTTAAAGAACCTTTTATTTGATCTATTACTGATTGTAAGTCTTTTTCTGATAATATCCCCGGATATATAAATGTGTTATCTGCTGTTGGATTTTTAGTTGGCATAATAATAAATGAAGGAGTTCCTCCTAATTTTATTTTAGCTGCCAAATCCTTATTTTTTTGAATCTGAGCTTGATATTCGCCTTCTTTTAACGTTGTTGCATCAACACCTACAGTTTTAGCTGCTTTAATAACATCATCTTTACTTAGCTGCCCTTCTACATGTTTTGTAGCATAAACAGCGTTATGATATTTATAATAAGCATCATTTCCTTTTTCTTTAAGAACTTTAAAACCTACTTTTGCTGCTAAATCAGAAGTTGGTAATTTAGTATCAAATATAGGCCATTCTTTAAATACGAATTTCATATCAGGATTTGCTTTTATTATCTTTTCAACATCTGGAGCTGCTTTGGAGCAATATACACAGTTATAATCAAAGAATTCTATTAATACTACCTCAGCATCTTTATTACCTATTACAGGAGTATCTTTATCATTTATTAACTCATCTTTTAATGTTGATGAAACCATTCCAGCCATTATTTTCCTTTCTTCTTCAGCTTTCTTTTGTTGTTCTATTTGTATTTTATCTGACATTTTAACTAGAATATCAGGATTAGCCATTAAATAATCTGAAATGAAGTTTCCTAATTGTTGTTTTTGAGTATCATTCATCTTTGAGAAATCAAAACTTGAGTTCGTATCAACAGGTTTTTCTTGTGCTATACTTGGTGTTGTATATATTAATGATGCTAATAATGATAATCCCACGGCTTTACTTAATAATGTTTTTTTCATTTCACTTCCCTTATATTTTAAAAATAATGATTCTATAACTTATATCACAAAAAATAAAAAAGATTATATATTTTGTGTAAAGTTTTGTTTTTATATTTTTTTATTTAACTTTTTATTTAAGAATTTATAATTTGTATTAATAAATATCCAATGAGTTATTGCTGCAATAATGAATAAAGCGATAACAGCATAGTTTGCTAAATAGGTACCAAAGAATAACGCGATAACAAATACATATAAACCTAATCCTCCTGTATCCATGAAGAAATATTTTTCTTTTATACTAAAGAGAGATAACATTTTCTTACTTCCCCATAATAAATATAATGTTCCTGTTACAAAGGTTAGAAATGAAAATAAAGGCAATCCTAACATTACGGAAATGTTCAAAACGCTGCTGTATTTAAATAAACCTGTAATTATAAACATATAATATATTATTATTGACATTGGGTATAAATAAAAATAATAGTTTTTAACTTTATATTGGTCAAATAAACTGTCATTTAATCTAGTTAGGCTTCTTATATAAAGACATTGTACTAACACTGATAAAAACAATACAAAACTTAGAGTATCATTAGATAACATAATTTTTCCTTTTTTTAAAATGATGGTAATAATGCATTTATAGATCCTATTCTCTTATTTTCATATACACAGCCAACTTTTTTATTGTTCATTGTATATATTGTTGTTAGCTTTTCTTTATTTTTTACAAGCATAAAGAAATCGAGGTCTTTAGATGTATTATTGCTTGTTATATTTACATAATTTATCATTACTTTAAAATCTTTAAAATAATCATAGCCTATTTTTGTCTTAAAATCGGATATAGTTAAAGATAAATCTTCAAGAGTTAATATATTATATTTGCTCTCTATTTTTATATCTTCAAAAGATTGATTTTCCAACATAAAAGATATTTTAAACTCTTCTTTATTTATTAAATCAATGAAACTACTTATATCAGAGCTATTGTCTAGTATATTGAGTATCTTTTTAATATCAGAAATATATAAACTATCATCTTTCTCTATGACATATTTCTCTTTTTCTATAGATTTAAATAATGATACCTTTTCCGTTACTTTTGTTTTCTTTATTATCAGTTTTTTTATTTTTCTAATAGGCAAAGAAGATTTAATTAGATGGAATATGTCATCATTCTCTATTTTTAATTTTTTAAAATTAATATCTATTTTAGCTTTTAATAATTTTTTTATAGCATAAAAATTCTCATTTTTAATGGCTAATGATAAACAATTATGAACCTCTCCATTTACTTCACAATAATTATTAATGAAGGCCCCATTATCTATTAAATAATCTATAGTCTCATTATTATTTTCTATAATAGCATTCATTAAAGGTGTTTGATATTCTAACCCTATCCCGTTTATATCAAATCCAAATAGAACCAGTATACGTAATATATTTAAATCCTTGGTTTTATTAGGTAGTGCATTATTATTATATTTTACAGAATCTTTAGTATACGAACTTAGAATATATCCTATTTTTTCTATATCTTTAGATAATACAGACTCTTCTAATATCGCTTCTGTTATTGGTGTAATTCTCATTACATCATAACTTATTGCTCCATTCTCAGTTAAATATTTAGCTATCTCATCTTTATTTAAGAATAAAGCAAAGTCTAATGCTGATGAAGCATTATTAAATAAACAATTAATATCTGCTTTATTAGAAATTAAAGTTTTTAATATTCCTATATTTCCTTTATTTATAGCCATTAATAGAGGATTAAAACCATTTATATTGACAAGATTTATATGTTTTATATAGGGAATAACTTTTATTATTTTATTATGATCTTCTTGTTGAACAAGTATGTTTAATAAAGTATTCACGTTATTATCAAAAAAATCAAAATTAATCTTATCTCTATATTTTATGAATAAATCTAACCATTTATCTTCTTTATCACTAATCATTAATAAAGGGGATAAGCCAAAATCCGATATTTTATTAGCACTGATTTTCGTGCTCAATAAGTATTCAGTTAATTTAAAATTATCAAATCTTACAGCTAAGTGCATAAGATTTTCATTATGCTCATTAGTAAAATCTAAAATATCAGTATAATATTTAACTAGATTAATTAATGATTCTTCTTTTCTCTCTTCATTGAGTTTCTCAATTATTAATTTTGAATTTGAGCTATTTAAGGTTATATTTTTATCGTTTAAGTAATTCAGATATTCAACAGAACATTCTATCTGCATGGAATAATCAAGAGCATTTTGAGGAAGTGAAACATTAAATTCATTTAACAAGAAATCAGTCATTAATATAGAATTTCTTACTATTGCTCCTACAAGCATCCTTTTTATATTAACTTCATCTTTTTTGTTTATATACTTACCTATAAAATAAGTAAAAAAATTGTATGTAGCATAAAGTGATATGCAATCACTTACTATTTTGGGGTTTATATTTTCTAACTCTATCAAATCAATGAAGAAATCAAATAAATCAATATTTTCTTTTATTATAATATTTTTTATTATATTATCTGTATTTTGTTTTAATGCAGAATGATCTCTTTTATATAAAGTAATAATAAGCATTTTTGATAATCCGAAAAATTCAGATTGTATAGAGTATTCTAGCAATGATAATAATGAATCAGAGTCATGTATAGAAGGGAGCAGTAATTCAATAGCTAAAGGACCATCATTTTTTAAAATAGTGATATACTCATCATCTTCATATAAAACTTCCTCAACTTTTGATAAATACTTTTCTTTTAGATAGGACAAGAATATCTCATTTTGTACATAATCTTCTACATCAACTTGATTAAAATATGTGCAAAAACCTTCTATAGGATTATAGTTTAAAAATATATCCAAAATTTCATTGCTTTCACTATCTAATACTAATTGGTAAGGATTCTTTTTATCCTTGTTGTTAATATCTATCATTAGATCCCACTTCAATAGAGTCTCTAATAAATGCTTATTTTTGTTTTTTATTGCTATATGAATAGCAGTGTCTCCATTCTTGTCTATGGCGAATAGATTTTCTGTAGCATTAAAATATATTTTTTTAACTTTATCCAAATCGTTTTCTTTACATGCTGATAAGAAACTTGTCATCTTTACTTTACCTTAATTGAATGTTTTTTATGATTATACATAACACTTATTATTTTTTCAAAGATAAGTTAAAAAGTAGATAAAAACTTTTAGGATGTTATAATATAGATAGAATTTATTTATGAGAACAAATATGAAAGAAGATAAAAGAATATTAGAATATAGAAATGATGTTTTAAAAAAAATAGAGATGAATGAAAAGGTTGAAGATTTTGTTTTTTCTATTAATGATATAGAAATTGGCATATTAGAAATGTCAGTCTATTTAGAAGATGAACAAATTATCAGAAAACTTTTAGAAATAGGTATTGATCCTAATGGTAAAAAGGGATTAGATGAGATATCTCCTTTAAGTATTGCAGTAGCTATTGAAAATAAAAATATAGTTGATTTACTTATAAAATATAGAGCAAATGTAAACCAATCTGATGAGTTAGGTATAACACCTATAATTACAGCAACAAAAAATAATAATATAGACATAATAAAAAGTTTAGTGATCGCGGGAGCCAATATTTATAAAAGCGATTTTTATGGTCAATCGGCTATATCTATTGTAGGAGCTGGAGATAATCATGAAATTTTTGATTTCTTTACAAGAATAATGTTAAAAAACGATGATTTTAAAGATTATTATGATAATATTTTATTTAGTGCAATAGCTTCTAAAAATATGACTTTTGTTAAAAAATTTGCTGAACTTCATGAGATAAAAGGGATTTATAACAATCAAGGTAAGACACCTTTACATATTGCTGTAGAAAACGACTATTTAGAAGTAATTCCTTTTCTATTATCAAAGGGTGTTTCTATAAATCATCCTGATAAAAATGGTTCATTTATTTATGATTTATCATATCAATGCCAATATTTAAACGAAAAAAGACAAAATGTTATAAATAGACTTATTGAAAATTATGTGCCTTTAAAACATAGAGTAGGGGCAATAAAATCAACGATAACATCATTGCCCCAAAATGATAATAATATAACAAACTCTTTTTCTAAAAGAAAACTTCATTAGTAAAAGAAATACTTATTATTATTCTGATAACTTAATAATCCTAAAAGTAGAGATACGTTATTCTCTACTTTTTTATAATATTCTGGTAACACAACATGATTATTACCATAACATTCACTCTTATAAATAGACCATGCTGTTGATAACATAACGCAATAGTTTTTTATATTACCATTCTTCCTTTCCCTTACATGTATATCTATACCATTAACATTTACTATATCTACATATTTATTTTCTTTCCTAAAATATATTGAGCGTTTTAAATCATCGTCTATACTATCAAATAGTTGACCTGCTTTTATAACATAATCTCTTTCAAAATATATTTGATCTGGTTTAATACCCATGTCAGAATATAAATTATTAACTAAAGCTTTGTAATGATCTTTTTCTTCATCTTTTAATAAATGATCTTTATCATCAATTAGTACAATTTTCTTACCTTTAAATTTTTTTATAAAGGGAATTTCTTTTTGTAATTTATCTTTTATTTTCTCTGCCCAATTTTTGTCCAGCATATCCTCTATATATATATGACCATATTCTATATTCATTATATTTATTCTCCTAAAAAATTATTATATAGCCTTAATAATTTGTTTATTTTAATATTATCTCTATCATTATTATAACTTAAATTTAAATTACATATATCTTTAGAGAATGGTATTTGATAAGCTGGAGCTATTGTCGCTCTTGTTGTTAAATTTACTTCAGGGAAAATATAGGGTACTCTACCACTATTTTTATTTATTTTTTTCACTACCAAACCTTGTGAATTTTCTTTATTTATTAAAAAATCTCTAGCATCAACAACATCCAGTAAACATTCCTCATCTTTTAAATAATCTTGGATTAGCATTTTTGTGTGATTTATTTTTATATTATGCTTAGCAAGGAGATTTTTAATTTTTTCTATTGTATAACCACTCACAGAGTCATCATCAACAAGATCATATTTTCCTTGGGGTATTGTTTTTATTTGTTCTTCAAGAGAACGGCTTAATGAAATCATTCCATTAGCTTTTCTTTGATATGAAGATATTTCAAAAAGTCTGGATGTATCAATGTTAAAATCCCCTTTAACAAACTTATCCAAAGAAATAATATTACCAACTCTTTTTTCTTCTACTGTTTCAAATAATCTTACATCAATATTCTTATCTAAATATTTTTCAAAAATAGATTTCAAATTGTGATTGAATAAAGTATTGGCACCATTTCCTCTAATTAAATAAACTTGTTTTTTAACATCTTGTTTAAATTCATTTTTTTTCTTGCTTCTTATCATAGTTGATGAATAGGATTTATAAGGGCTTTCATTCCTTAAGAAATGTATATTTTTTTCATTTGATAGTTGTTCCTTTAAATAATTAAAATCATAATCTTCTCTTTCTATACAAACACCATGATAAGTCTTATTTTTAATAAAAGCATTAGAAAACTCAACATTATCTGAACCATAAACATAAAACACTGTTAAATCATCTAAATTTAAATGATATTTAGTATATTCATAAACTCTTTTTAAAACAGTTGAAAAATTAACAGCACAACTTAACATCTCCCCTTCCATTCTATCTACTTTCAACCAATCAGTTTGTCCCATCTCATCTATTTTTTCATAAGCTAACATCGTTCTTTCTGATATATGTTTTTTTGCTACACCACCATTTTTAAAAGAAACATAAGCATCATGAGATAAAGATATTACTCCTTGTATAACGTTATACCCCATTTTTTCAATATGGTTTTTAGCGATGAGCATAGATTGAACATGACCTTCATGCATAGGAGAGAAAGATCCTGTTGATACTATAATAGCATTGTTACTTTCATATTTTTTATTAAGAGGCATTGATATAATATTATAATCATTTAGAATTAAGTTATCATCTTGTGATCTTGGTTCTTTTATTAATCCGGCTTTTGTCATTATATTAGAAAGATTTTTATTATCTTTAAAATATTCGTAAGTATTCCAATACAAACAATCATTTTTTAAAAAATCTATTAAATCATTCATTTTTTTATCCTATACATTATATCAGTTCTGATAATTACTTTTCTTCCTATTGTTTTAGAACCTTGATGTAAAGTTCTATGAGGAAATATTAAACAATCACCACTTTCTGTTTTTGCTACTTCTATTATTTCTTCACCTTGAGCCATTCTATCCCAATCTTTATAATCATGATTATTTCTATATTCTTTTACGAACTCTGTATATCCTTTTTCAGCTTGCTCTATATAGATTACTATTGTAGCTAAAGATGTTTCATTTCTATTATTTGTATAACCTTCATCATAATGTGGCATAAGTATACCTTCATCTAAATAATCAATAAATCTGAAAGATTCATTGATTCCTACTACATCATAACCTTCAAAAGTAGGAGCTATATCTTTTATTTTTAAGAATAATTGTTTTGCTAAATTATTTGAAAACAAAGTAGCTCTATATGAACAAATTTTATCCCCTTCCTTGTAAGAAGATACTATACCATTAGTGCCTACTGGTATTTTACTTTGACTTTCATATAATTTTAATAGTGTTAATCTATCTTCTTTTGATAACAAGTTTTTTACTATTAAGGATTTTTTAATTTTATTTAATGATATTTTTTTTAAATATGTTTTAGATATATTAATACCTTCATATTCAAATTTTCCTACCGGAAGTTTACTTTTCATCATCATTTCCCCATACATAATATTTCCAGCCACCCTTAATACGCATTTCAAATAAATCTAGATGAACAGATGGAGAACATCCCATATATTTATGTTTATTATATCTATGCATATTCTCAAGATTGTTACTTAACTCTTCAAAAGTATTAAACTCATTATTTTCTTTTATTTTTTTCATTAAATTTTCTTGTTCTTTTGAATTTAACTTTAAAAACGCATAGTAAGCTTCAACGAAATCATACGAAGCTCCAAACACTTCTTCATCTGTTCTTTCGTCATACATATCTCCTTTTGGAGCTACTTTTAGTATCGAATCAGGAACACCTAATTCTTTTGCTAATAAGTAAACCTCTCTCTTATGAAGATCTGATATAGGTTGAACATCAACCATACCATCAGATGCTTTCCCTATATATCCAAGATACTGGCCTTCATCCGCATTAGTTGTTCCAAGTAATATTGCTTTTTTATTTTCTTGAGTAAGCAGGTTTGTTATATAATAAAGCATTGATGTTCTTAGATAAGGAACAAACTGTCCTTTTGCCCAATCACCTGCTTTAAATCCTAAATGATTTTCGATTTCTTTTGAAATAGTATTTGAAGGAGTAGATATGTCTATATTAATTAATTCAATTCCGAACTGTTTTCCAACCTCTAATGCTCTTTTAGCAGAGTTTTTTTGATCTGATACTCCGCTATTTTCTGAGGCTGGTAATGTTAAAGCAATTATATTTTTAATAGGAGAATTTTCTTTTAATGAAGCTTTTTTTGTTAAACCTAAAACAATAGCTGAATCAATACCTCCTGATATTGCAATAACAGCAGTGTTTAAATTATACTCTTTAAAATACGCATTAATTTTATTACATTTCATTTCTATGTATTTAACAGTATCAAAATTTCTTTTAAGCCTGTATTCTCTTAAAAGATTTGACATTATAGACCCTATTCCGCTTACTTTTTCATTATATACTTTCATAAATCGCCTTATTGTATTTTATTCACTTACTATATTGTATAGTATACTAAACAAATAAGCAATAAAAAACTCCATCGGGATGGAGTTTTTTACTTTTATTTAATATATAGCTATCATATTATTTTTAAAGATTTTTCAAGTCCATTTGATAAATTTTTTATTTTTATTTGCTTATTATTTTTTTCATTTTCTCCTATAACTATTAATTTACTAAACATTTTTTCATTTGCTTTTTTTATTTGCTTTGTTATATTCTTAAATCCTTCATCAACCATGACGAAATCTTCTTGTATCATTTGTTTTTTTACTTTTAGAACTAAATCTTCTACATCCCCTGCCCAGCAAATGTAAATACCTTTTCTTTCATTATTAGTTTCTTTTTTTGTGAGAAGTAAAACTCTTTCTATCCCTAAAGCAAAACCTAATGCTGGTGTATCCTCTCCATCAATAGATTTTGATAAACCATCATATCTTCCTCCTGCAGCAACAGCGTTTTGAGCTTTGTTTTCGTCAGTCATGACCCATTCAAATACTAATCCATTATAATAATCAAGCCCTCTCATTAATGAATAGTCTATTTCAAAACTGATTTCCATTTTTTCTAAAATAGTAATCATTTTCTTCCATTTTTCTAAAGATTCTTGACTTAAAAAATCGATTATTTTAGGAGCATTTAGTATTATATTTTTTGTTGCTTCATCCTTACTATCTAATATTCTTAATGGATTTTTAATTATTCTTTCTTGTGATGTTTTATCTAACTGATCTTTAAAAGGCATAATCCATTCAATAAAATATTTTTCATAGCTTTTCCTTTCTTCTATAGTTCCTATGTTATTAATTTTTAAAGTAAGATAATCTCTAATATTTAGTCTTTCAAACAACCTGTCTAAATCAACAAGTAGTTCTATATCTGCTATTCCTTCTTTACTACCAATTATTTCCATTCCAAATTGTTGAAATTGTTTAAATCTTCCTGCTTGAGGTCTTTCATTTCTAAACATATAACCACTATAGTACCATTTTTGTGCACCTATATTCCTGCCACCTTGATTATTCCATGCTCTTATTGCCCCTGCTGTTCCTTCTGGTCTTAAAACAAGTTCTTCTTTATTATTATTGATTGATAGCATTTCTTTATCTACAACATCCGTTCCTTCCCCAATAGAACGATTATATAACTCCTTTTGTTCAACTAATGGTAAAAGTATAGGTGATGCCCCTATTTCCTCTGCCCATTTTTTACAGATATTTTCTAATTTATAATATTCAGAAGCATTTATTATTTCAGGGAATCCTGCTTGAGGCTTAAAGTTTTTTTTAGACATGTTATTTTCCTTAAATATATTAATTTATTACAATAGATGGTTAGATAAACTTAATTATCTTTTAATAAAATAATGGGAAATATTAATGTCGTGTTGAGAAAGGATTTATAAGGCGAACAAAAATGCTCCACTTACGCAGAGAGGAAAGGTTTAAATTACTTGATTTTAATATCATTTTACCCTCCTTTTTTTGTTATATTTAATTATAATACATATTTTAAATGTTAAAATCAATAGAAAAGAGGGTCTCCCCTCTTTTTTATTTATGCTGTCATTTTCCTTGCTTTTCTTGCTGCTTGTATAGGAATTTGATCTAAATCTAATCCTTGAGCAATAAATATTTCTGACATACCTCTAACTGCTTTTACTTTAGATATTAATTTATTCTTTAACATTAAATAAGCTGCTGCTTGTTCTGGAAAATTTCTTGCTGCTACTTTTGCCATAGGTAAAAAATGATCTACAACTTCATCACAATAAGATAGTTGCTTTCTCATCGTAAAAGCATTGAGCATCGAATCCAAATTTTGATCTCTGTCTTCTAATTTATCTATACTTGCTATTGGACATTCAGATATTCCTTTAAAATAAGTATTTTTACTCTTTGAAACGCCATCTGCCATTTTAGATATTTTATCAACAGCTTCCATCACGGTTTCTCCGAAATGTTTTTTTATAAACTCTAATGTTACTGGTTTTAAACCTTCCAATCTTTCTTTTTGTGTTTCCCAATATTTTGATCCTATTCCATAATCTTCTACAAGATCATGTAAAAACGCTACTGTTATGGTATCTGCTGGATTCAATAAATTTTTAACATTCAGTCTTAAATTACTTACTATTTCTATTTGATGTTGAAATTCTGGAGTAAAACCATCTTTTCTTAAACCAGTATGGTATTTCATCGCAAGCTCCATTGCTTTTAGACAGTTATAATACTGAATATCATGTTCTGCCTTACCTTCCAACCAGTATCTTATAGCTATTTTCTTTTTTTCATAATTATTTAGATCTTTATCTTGTTCCATTAGGCCACCTTTAAGTTGAAAGATTTATATTTGAGAGTTATTTATACAATTATAACTTATCATATTAGTGTGATCAATAACGAGTTTTATTTTATTATATATTTTAATAATGTGTAACGTAAAAAATACAGAAAAGTAATAAAAATAAACACTTTTGCTCTATTTTAGAGCAATTTAAAAGAGAGAACTCTGTTCTCTCTTTTAGTATTTTAGATTTTATTATTTATTGCGCGGCTACTTGATGAGCTTCTCTAGTTGTCATAGTATTCTTATACAAGTTATAGTTATCATTTACTTGTTGATCTCTTTGGGCGCTTGTTACTTCTCCTCCCGGAGTATATAACATGTAGGTTTTAGGATATAAGAAGTTTGATAATATTATAGTATTATTCGATCCAGCAGTACATAAAGTAACGGCCTTTGTTACGTTAAGTGTATTTCTATTCCAAGTCGTTCCTGATGCAGGTGGCAACAAAGGAACATAAGAGTTGTTCACTCTTATTTCAAAATATTTTGTAGCAAGACTTGATACAACTCCTTCACATGCATATTCTGGAACTTTTGTTATTGTAAGTTGAACAACATTAGCATTAGGATAAGTGGTATCATAACCTAATGTATATGTTCCACTAAAAGGAGATACATAATTACCATCTCTTATTCTTGCTGGTAATGCATAACTATTTTTTAATGTATCCATGCTTATAACATTTGAAGTTTTTGAAGAACCATTTGGATTGGTATTTGCTAAGATATTTTCAGCACCATCCATGATAATATTTATTTCTTGAATAAATCTTTTAGTATCTGCTCCTTGCCTATAAACATTATATGTTATTATTATTAAGGATGATATTATTAGAATCATAGATATAACTATTACTAACTCTACTAATGAGTATCCCTTTTTATTTCTCATTTTCTTCATTTTAAATTTCCTAAATATGTTCATTTAAACTATTAATAAATGATTTTAAATACTTTGAAAAGCCTACAACTTACTTTTTTTGCTCTATTTGTTTAAGTTTTTCAATATCTGTTATAAAAATTAATATTTTATGAATATCTTCTTTATATTCATCAGGAATATAACCTTGCGTTAATGATCTTAAGAAATATTTTTCAAGTTCTGATTTTTCTCTAAATATTGAAAAAACGTCTTTTTTCACTAATCTGTTTATTTCATTCTCATCATTAAGGTATGGTAAGTTTTCATTTTTTGTTCTCTCTAAAAAATATTTCATTGAAACTGTTTCAGCTAATGTAATATAAGCTAATTCAAAATTCTCGGATTTTGAACCTTTTTTATTTTTTATTGCAATGGAAAGCAATATATTAGAGTTTATAAGTTTTTTTAGAGATGCAGCACTTTTATTTCTATAAATGTCATTTGCCTTTTTTTGACCATTTTGCCATGCTTTGATTACATAGCCTTTTAATCTATTTTTTCTCCCTTTTATAGAGATGTAGATACGAGAAATAATAATTAATAATAATAAACCTAAAATAATATTGAATATAAGCATGATACCTTCCTTTTAAATTATTTTAAGCATATCCTTTTTTTTAAATATTGCAAATAAAAAAGCCATACAACTGTATGGCTTTATTTCTTAACTTCTAAGACGACTTGTTTTTGGTACTTTCTCTAACAAGAACTCCATTTGATCAGCGATTATCTTCTTACCACCTCTTTGTAATAAGAAGTCTTCATATCTATTAGGAATGTAAGGTAAATACAACAAACTTAAACCTGTTTTCTCTAATAACATATCGGATTTCTTCCAGTTACAGTCTTTACAAGCAGTGACTACGTTCATCCAAGTATCTTCTCCACCCTTTGAAACTGGATGAATATGCTCACGAGTTAATTCCTCATGCTTAAATACTTGACCACAATAAGCACATAAATGACGATCTCTTTCGAAAAGCTTATCATTATGTCTTGTTAGAGCAGGCGCAAGATCTAAAAGATTTATTCTAGCAACACCTTTTGTGGCAATTATTGCTGGAATATCTAATTTAGATTGTAAACCTGTAAAACGAGAGCGACCACCGTTTAAGGTTGTTACAATACTTCCTGTTGACCATGACATATTTCCAGAACATATAATTGTTGCTGCTTGTGCTGGAGATATCCATTCCTGTGGTGTTCCTGCTACATCTACTTGTAATATATTTCCCATTTCTTTCTCCTAAAACATCCTATACCTCTTAAGTTAATATTTAATAAGTTCATACTTATTGCTTGTTTTAAGTTTCTGACATCTGTAGTTTTTAAATACAGAACCTAAATATAAAAAAATAAGCCGGGTGGCTTATTTTTAAAGTTTTTATGAATACTTTTTTACTTTTTGTATTCATTGACTATTAAGCCTTTATCTTTTAACAACCCTTCAATACTAATATCTAAATCTAAACTTTCTAAATGTATTCCAAATGTTGAAAACCTTATATTTTTTAAATCTTCTTTTGAAGCTGTTTGTAATTCTTCTATATCATATACATTTAATTCTTTTGTTGTTCCATCTTTCATATTAAAGATAATTTTATCATTTTTAGAATTATAGCTAACCGCAGACACAGGAAATCTTGCAAATCTTTCTTGCCCTCTTATTATTGCTTCATCAAGATCTTTTTGTGTGAGAGGCTTATATACTTTATTTTTATCTCTCTCTTTTACGTTAACTTTTATTGTCATGTATTTTTCTCTTTTAAAATAAGGATATATGTTAATTAATAAGATTTTATCTTTTTATCTTATTAATAGCAAGTATTTTTTAATAAAAAAAAGCACTTCGCAAAGTGCTTTAATCGTATTATTTAATATTAGTAAAACTTGAACATTATTAAAGCTGTTGGGAAAGATGATGAATCAGCATTACAATATTGAGTAATATTCGCTACATTCGCCTCTATTTTTGTAGATCCATCTTCACTTATTCCTGATGCTACATTTCCTCCACTAGAAACTACGCCTCCAGCACTTCCTGCTTTACCTGCTGATACTACAATTTGATCAAAACCTGTAGAGGCAGATGTTACCATTTTTATACACTCTGCCGCAGGAACATGATTATATTGAATAGCAAAGGCTGTTTTACTATTTATGGTTGTTGTTCCTACAAAAACATCTCCACTCCATACATTTTGGATATTAGCAGTTCCTTGAACCATATTATCTGGAATTAAATCGGCTTTTATTAACATACTATTCATATTGGAGTTTAATGGTGGATTAGAAGAAGACGCATATAAACTTTGAACACCTGATTTTATTAAACCCGCATTTGAAACTTCAGTTTTTACATTGTTTGCTCCTGTTATTTTAGGATAAATTATTAAAGCTAATATAATTGCTCCAGCGACTATTCCTAAAACTAGTAATATCTCTAATAGACTGAATCCTTTCTTTCTTTTAAAATTTTTCATTTATACACCTTATATTGATTATCAAATTTTTTATAGTATTTTTATGTTAAAGCCTTTTTCATAAAAATCAATATAAAGACCATCCAGTTGTCGGGTATAAAAGGAATAAGTAAAACAAAAAAAGAGCCGAAGCTCTTTTTATTCTATTTAGACATGATTTTTCTTATATAATGAGAATCTATTAATCCATCTTCTACTTTTCTATCCATACTTTTTTTAGACCAATAGTGCTTACCATCTTTAGGTAAAAGATAGGCATTAAAAACTTCTTCTTCCACATGATTGACCATATTATCAAAGCTATTATATTTTATAGATTTTTTTATATTTCCTTTATTTTTTGCTCTTGCCATTCCGTGCCATATTTTCTTGAAATCTTTTTCAGAACGAGCCGTAGAATTTCCAAAAATAGTAGTTTTGCGATAACTTCTAGACATTTTTACTCTCCTAATTTTTTTACAATTTTAAAATGTCATACATCACCTCCTTTATATATTTTTAATGATTATATGCTTTTTCTTTATTAAAATCAATGTTATTTTTACAACATAAAATTTTCGTTTTTTTATAAGAAAATAATTTTTATATTATTGATTTTAAAGGGTTTTTACATTGATAAAATAATAAAAAAACCTTGATTTACATCTTCAGAAATGTTATATTTTACACATCAAAACAACAGAGGAAATATATAATGACACAAGTATTTATAAACTTATCCAACTTAGAATTAGATGGTAATTACCTTGAACAAGTTAAAGCTCGCTTAGAATCTTACAAAGTTTCTTTAGAAACTGACCCTAATTTTGCTTGGTTAGGCTCTCAAGATGAAACGCTTGAAGAAGCAAAAGCTATCATCCAAAACATTGAAGATTGGGCTACAGCTAAGAAAATGATTGATTCTCGTATTGAGGATAACGAAGATCATATTGATGACTTAAAACTTTTAATTTCTTCTATTCCAGATCTTTTAGCTAATCCATTAGCTTTTGTTTCTGATGATGAAGAAGAAGATTCTTTTGTTATTACTACAGAACAGCTTAAAAGACTCGCTAGCCTTGGTGAAATCTCTTATATTTCTGGTACAGTAACACGTCAATATGGTAAGGTAGAACCATTATTCTTGAATGCTAATGATAAAATTCGTCCTCCAATGAATACATTAAGAGACGGAGATACATTTGAAATTGATGAAATTAATCTTGATATCGCAGGTTCTGAAATGGAAACAGAAGCTGTTAAAAAACTTGTAGAAAAACTTTTTAACTGTTAATAGCAAAAATAAAAATGGGGCATCGCCCCATTTATTAAATCAAGTATAAATGAGGATATAGAGAGGATAAAATGGGTATTATTGATATTAAAATGTTAACCATGTTCGATACTAAAGGGAATAATAATAAATTTTATAAAGTCGCTTTACTTGATAGTGGCGAAATTGATGTTGTTTATGGTCGAATTGGAACTGATGGTCAGAAAACATCTTACTCTGGTGGTCAAAGAAAGTTTAATAGTCTTGTAGCATCTAAAATTAAAAAAGGCTACAGAGAAGCACAGATTGAAAGTATTTCTACAGGTGATGGCGGCTCTGTTAGTGCTAAAAAAGTTATTGATATTGCTCTCGAACAAATTATTTATAAAGATACTCAGAGTAAAACGTTAATTGAAGAAATTGCCAAAGAAAATATTCATAACATTACCAGCAATACTAATATTACGTATGATAGTAATGATGGTTTATTTAAAACGCCATTAGGAGTTGTTAAAAAAGATGCTGTTGAAAAAGCTTATCATATCCTTGATAAGATTGAAGCTCTTTTAAACGCTGATCCTATTAAGAATGAAGATAAGATCTTTGAACTTAATGAAGATTATTTTTACTTGATTCCTAATAAAGTTAAAAATGCTAGAGATAAAAACTATTTATTATTTAGTAAGAGAAACATTGAAACTCAACGTGTTATTTGTAATCAGCTTTTCGATACTCTTGACCTTATTGATGATTTGAAAAAAGGTAAAAAAGAACTTGATAAAGAAGCTGAAAAACAAGATGTTCCAAAAGTATTTGATGTTGAAATTGAACATATTTTAGATAAAGCTCTTATTGATAAGATTTCTCAATACTATGATAAATCTAAAAACAGTATGCATGGTCATCGCATTATGCAGTCTAAAGTTTCAAGGATTTATAAGGTTAAATTAGGCAGTCAGCAAGAAGGTTTTGAAAAAGCTGAAAAAGAAGTTGGTAATGTTGAACTTTTGTGGCATGGAACTCGTGTAGCAAATATTCTTTCCATTATGGGTAAAGGATTATTGATGCCATCTGTTTCTCCGGGACAAAAAGCAGGTGCAATGTTTGGTAATGGATTGTATTTTGCTAATCAATCATCTAAAAGCCTTCAATATTGTGATGGTTTATATTGGGCTTCAGGAAGCCAATCAAGGAATAAAATTTACATGTTCTTAGCTTCTGTTGCTTTGGGTAAATATTTTGTTCCTTCTGGCTCTACAGGTTCAGGTGGCAAGCCACCAGCAGGATATGATTCATTTTGGGCAAAAGCTGGTAAAAGTGGTGTTCAAAACGATGAGATTATTATTTTTAAAGGTAATCAAATCAGGCTTGATTATTTAGTTGAGATTGAAATTTAAATAAAATAAAAGAGGGCTATGCCCTCTTTTTTATTTTCTTGCTTTATATTTTACTGATGTTGCTTTTTTATATGAATCTCTTTGAATATATCCTTTCATAAGATTATCATTAAACTCCCTTTCTATAACATTTTTAACTAATGAATGGAGGATTCTTACAGGACCATCATCTTTCCTCATCATCCACTTACTAGAAACTTCATTCTTATTTACATTTGGAACATCGACTTCATTAAAAATTTGAGATTTAAATTTACTTCTCATTTTTTTATGCCATTCTTTTTTATCGTCCTTTTCAGAAATTCTTTTCCAATTAGAACCGTTTATTTTAAACTGTACAAATCTGATCACATAATAAAAACGTAACTGTTTCACAGTTGCGTAATCACATCGAATAAAATGTAACTACCTTCGGTAGTTGCATAAACATCATATAATTATTTAGTTTAAAATACTTATTTTAAGCTATTATTTCCAGACGCATGGCGACTGGAAATAAACAGCTCTTGGCATAACGGAATACCAGTACTGCCCAGCAT
>PPYF01660215.1_pt1 | contig 137017 bp, 145 predicted proteins | sample 1559871 | NCBI WGS metagenome assembly PPYF01 (sample SAMN08240021, study PRJNA423297) | Human gut metagenome, whole genome shotgun sequencing project. | reverse complement strand
ACGGTCGGGTTGAGGGGATCAACCGCATGATCAAGTTAATTCAACGGACGGCATATGGCTTTACTAACTTTGGCCATTTTATCGCCCGGATCCGATTGCATCAAATGGGAACGGAAGCTGAAAAAAGGCGGCGCCAGGTGCAAGCACCGGCCACCGCCTAAAATGACCCATCAACAGGATTTGACAAAGAGCCATTTCTCCTATCGCATGGGGACCGAAATGGTGTATAATGAAGTTTCTATTAACGTACGGTGAGAAAGCGCCGAAAATTAAGCTTCCATATTCGACAGAAGAAAGGAATGAGGATTATATGGCTGATCATCATCAGCAAACCAGCGGGTCCGAAGAGCCAAAGATGGCCCGCAACCTCAAGAACCGCCACGTTCAATTAATTGCCCTGGGGGGAACGATTGGGACGGGGTTGTTCTTGGGGTCTGGCCAGTCGATTCACGCGGCCGGTCCGTCAATCCTGTTAGCTTACATCATCACCGGGGGCATGGTCTTCCTGTTGATGCGGGCGTTAGGGGAGCTGCTCTTATCAGACTTACGTTACCACACCTTTATCGAAGCGATCCGCGATTACATGGGACCGCGGGTCGGCTTTGTGGCCGGGTGGACCTATTGGGTCTGTTGGGTCGGAATTGCGATGGCCGAGATTACGGCGATCGGGACCTACATCAAACTGTGGTTGCCGGGTTTACCCCAGTGGATCCCCGGTTTGTTGACCCTGATCATCCTCTTGTGCTTGAACCTGATTACGGTATCGGCCTTTGGGGAAGTCGAGTTCTGGTTTGCCCTGATTAAAATCATTGCCATTGTGGCCCTGATCATCGTCGGGATCGTTTTAATGGTGATTGGTTACCGGGGGGCGAACCCGGGGAACCTGGTGCACTACGGCGGCTTCTTTGCCACCGGCTTTAAGGGCTTTTTGATGTCCTTTCAAATGGTCATCTTTGCCTTTGTCGGAATCGAAATGATTGGGATGACGGCGGCCGAAACCCAAAACCCCCGCAAGGTGATTCCGCGGGCGATCAACGACATCCCGGTGCGGATCCTGCTCTTTTACGTCGGGGCCTTGTTAATCATTATGGCCATCTACCCGTGGAACAAGCTGGACCCGACCCAGTCGCCCTTCGTAATGGTCTTTAAAGACATCGGGATTCGGGGGGCGGCCTCCGTGGTGAACTTCGTCGTGATCACGGCGGCGGCTTCGGCCTGCAACTCATCGTTGTACACGACCGGGCGGATGCTAGCGGAACTGACCTCCGACTCGCCACGGCCAAGCGTACGCCGGATTGCTAAGCTCTCCAAAAAGCAGGTCCCGGCCACGGCCGTGATCGTGTCGGTGATCGTCGTCGGGTGCTCGGTGATCTTAAACTACTTGGTGCCTAGCCAAGTCTTCACCGTGGTGACCTCGATGACAACGACCGCCTTCTTATTCGTCTGGACCAGTATTATTCTGGCCCACCTGAAGTACCACCGGCAAAACCCGGGCCAACGCGAATTTAAGATGCCACTGGCCCCGTTTACCGACTACCTCTTCTTGGCCTTCATGGCCGCCATGGCAGTTGTCCTTTGCATGAGCAAGGAAACCTTACCGTCGGTAATCTCGGCCGTGATCTGGTTAGCGGCGCTGGGAATCATTTCCCTGTCCAAGCGACCAACTAAATTGCATTAAAGAGACCACAAAAGAGGCTGTGACATGCGTCACAGCCCCTTTTTTAATCTCTAAGTTTTCGCCCCACGGCCTACTAACTGATTGTTGGCCACTTCTATTAACGTACCCAACAACCGCAGACCTAGTGTCTAAGTACGGACGGAGAACGATGCGTTCCGCATCAACCCCCGCCCTAGCTTAGCCCCACGGCCTGCTGAGAGGTTGTCAGGCACTTCTTTTTTAGCGTGCCAAGCCCAACTTAGCCTGGCAATCCGGGCACAGACCGTGGACCTCCACGTCCGTACGGGTGACCAGGTAGCCGGTTTGATCGCGGGTGATGGTCCCGAGTGACTTAGCGAGGTCGGCAAAGCGCTCGTCAAACACATCGGTAATCTTAGCACAGGAGTCGCAAACCACGTGGAAGTGGGGGCGACCAAAGTAATCGTAGTGGGTGGCGCCATCGCCGTTATCCAGTTCGATCACTAGGTTGTAAGTCACCAACATCTTGAGGGTGTTGTAAACCGTGGCCATGGAAAGGCCGTCGTCAGTCTTTTTTAAATCGTTGTAGATCATCTCGACGCTTGGGTGGGTATGGTGCCCAATCAAGTAGTGGAGGATCGCTTTGCGTTGGGGGGTTAACCGTACCTTGTGCTCATGTAGCCGCTCGAGGGCGTGTTGGAATTCATCGTTGGCCATTTGATCACTCCTTTATAATCATTTTAAATTAACCCTAGTATAGCATTTACATTTTTAAAATCCAAACATATAATGGGGGGCAAAGGGAATTTTATAAGTTTTCTAAAGAAGAAGGGATTCGATGGAAACGCAAATTGAGCCCTCCAGCCACTCATTTAACCGGCTGGGTTTCATGGCCACCCTCTTGGTGGGGACCTTCACGATGTCGATCAGCCAGTCATCGCTGTCAACGGCGTACCCGACCTTGATGGCTGACTTTGGTATTTCGGCCAGCACCGTTCAGTGGCTAACGACCGGCTTTATGCTGGTAATGTGTGTTGCGATGCCGATTAGCCCCTGGATGCTAAACAACCTGTCCTTTAAAAAGATGTTCATGGGCGCCTTAGCCCTCTTTGACCTGGGCAGCCTGGTGATCGTTTTGACCCCGGTTAGTTGGGGGGCGGCTGGCTTTTGGTTTATGATGGTTGGCCGGGTACTAGAGGCCTTTGCCGTCGGGGTACTCTTCCCATCTTACCAGACCGTTTTGCTAGAAATTACCCCGGAAAAAGAGCGGGGCACCACGATGGGGATTGCTGGCTTGGTAATGGGATCCGCCCTAGCGGTGGGGCCGATCGTGTCCGGTGTTGTCCTCAAGTATTTTTCCTGGCAGAGCCTATTTATCTTCTTTATGATCGTGATCACCGTTATCTTCGCCTTGGCGGGAGCCGGCCTGATTCAAGACATAATGGAACGCCACCAGAGCAAATTGGATTGGCTGTCGGTGTTTCTCCTGCTGGGCTTGATTGGTTTAATGTGGGGAATCAACCAGGTGGGCAAGGCAGGGGTCAATTGGGACCTGGCCGCGACACCACTGGCCGTTAGCCTGCTGGCCCTCGCCTGGTTTGTCGTCCGCCAACTTAAACTGGCGACCCCACTACTGGAGCTCCGCGTTTTAAAAACCTTTAACTACGACTTGGCCGTTTTATTGACCTCGATTTCATACATTGCCTTAATCGTCACCACGATCATCTTCCCCCTGTACTATCAAGGGGTACTGGGGGTGAGTCCCTTTGTGTCTGGAATGAGCCTGGTCCCCGGAGCGGTCTTCTTATCGATTTTGAATCCGCTCAGTGGTAAGCTAGCGGACCGGATTGGCTTTAAGCCGACGATGTTAGTCGGGATGGCGATGATCATCATCGGTTGGGGGGCGGGAATCTTAGTGGTTAGTCAACACAGCTTGATGGGAATGCTCCTTTGTGCGATGGTGATTGAAGGGGGCAACGCCTTTGTCATGATGCCGGCCGTTACCCTGGGTGCCAACGCCTTACCCGACCGCTTGGTGGCCCACGGAACGGCGGTAATTACCACCGTTCGCCAGGTACTTGGTTCGGCGGGGGTGGTGGTCGCCACCATGGTGTTGGCCAACGTGACGAACCGGGTTGGTCAAAGCGGTGTTAGCCACTCGGCCGCTAGTTTGACGGGCTTTCGGGCGGTCTTTTCCCTGATGGTGCTTGTTGAACTGGTCGGGCTGTTCCTAGCGTTGCTATTAAAAGACACGAAAAAGAAGCCCGATTAAAAAAGTTGCCGTATTTAAAGGGTAAAGGAGGGATTGCCATGGTTAACCGACCAGAATGGGCGCAAAAGTCGCCCGCCATGCAAGCTTACTACGATCACGACTGGGGCTTTGCCCAACACGACGAACAAAAACTCTTTGAGATGCTGTGCCTGGAGTGCTTTCAATCGGGGCTCAGCTGGGCCTTAGTTTGGCAAAAGCGCCTGGCCCTGTTAGAAGCCTACCAGGGCTTTGATCCGGCCAAGGTTGCACAGTTTGGCGAAGAAGAGGTCGCCAAGCTCTTAGCCGACCCGGCCCTGATCCGCAACCAGTTGAAGGTACGGGCCACGATCAATAACGCCCGAATCTTAAGCCAGTGGCACCAAGAGGGACGCACCCTGGAACAATTTACCTGGTCCTTTACCAACGGGCGTTTGATTCGCATGGAGCCGGTACCAGGGCTGCCCTTACCGGCCAAGACGCCCCTGTCCGAACAAGTGGCGACCGAATTTAAACGGGCCGGCTTTAAGTTTACCGGCCCGGTGGTGGTGATGTCGTACTTAACGGCGGTCGGGGTAATCAACGTCCGCCTTGCTTAGGCCTGGGGCGGTGGTCATTGACGGCCAAGTAGTTTACGGCACACAAAAAAGGAGCTAGGAGGGAATAACCCTGCTAGCTCCTTTTTGATTTGATTAGGTCCAGTAGATTAAAACGATCGTGACTAACTGGGCGAGGTTGGCGTAAACAAAGTTCCAATACTTTTCCCGGGTGGTGGGCAAGATGACCATGAACCAAGCGCCCAAGGAAATAATGAGGGCGAAAATGGTCGCCACGCTCAGCGGGTGGGAGAGAATGGCGGCGGCGTACAAAAGGCCGGTCACGCTTTCGAAGGGGACTAAGTGCTTAACGTTGGTGATAAAAAAGGGCCCGTAAAAAAACCAGATTGAACAGGCCAACGGCACAAAGTAACGGACGATCACCCAGGACATGAAGTGCGTCGAGGTAAAGGCGCAGGCAACCGGGATGGTTAAGGTGATGAGGATACCAAGGGTGACGAGCCTTAGCCCCCCGTGCAGGTCAATGTTCGGCAACTGGATTAAGACTAGGTAGGCCGGCAAGAGGATCAAGAGGGTCAAAAGGATCGGCGACTTGAGAAAGCCAATCCCAGCGAAGATTACGCTCAAGGCCAGGGGGACCAAGGACAGCTGGGAGGCGAAGTGGTGGTTAATCGCCAGGGTAATAGCGGCGCCAATGCATAATTCATATAAAAAAAGCGGGCCGAAATGGCTGGTGAAGTGGGTCCCGTCAACGCCGACCACGTAGGCGAAGGGGGCGTATGACCAGGTAATTAATTGAATGCAGATGGTCGGCAAAAGGTCTTGCCAATCGGTGGCGTGAACCTGCGCCTTGAGTTGATTCCACATTAGATTTACACGTCCTTTTCAGGTTTTGACATTAACCTTAGTATAACAAAGATTGCGAATCTTTAATTGAAAGTTAATAGAAAAATATGATATTATTGCCCCTGTTATGAAGCAATTCCCGATGGGGGGAGCCCAGTGCTCCGCTGCCTTGTAACCGCAAAACACTATGTTTAGAAAATGGGGGAATTATCACATGAAAGAACGACACTTATTCACGTCAGAATCCGTTTCCGAGGGGCACCCGGACAAGATCGCCGACCAGATCAGCGATGCCATCCTAGACGCCCTCTTAGAAAAGGACCCGGATGCCCGGGTGGCCGTTGAAACGTCCGTGACGACCGGGTTGGCCCTGGTCTTCGGGGAAATTTCGACCTCGGCCTACGTTGACATCCAACACGTGGTGCGTGAAACGATCAAAGAGATTGGTTACACGGACGGTAAGTACGGTTTTGACGGGGATAACTGCGCCGTCATCGTGGCACTGGATGAACAGTCCAAAGACATCGCCCAAGGGGTGGACGACTCCTTAGAAATCCGGGAGGGTCAAGTAGACCCACTCGACCAAATTGGGGCCGGAGACCAGGGGTTGATGTTTGGCTTTGCCACCGATGAAACGCCTGAATACATGCCGCTGCCACTAATCTTATCCCACAAGTTGATGCGGCGGATCGCCATCCTGCGCAAGGATAAGGTCATCAAGTACTTACGCCCGGACGCCAAGGCCGAAGTAACGGTGGAATACGATGCAGACGGCAAGCCGGTCCGGGTCGACACGGTGGTCTTATCGACCCAACACGACCCAGACGTTTCCTTGGAACAAATCCAAGCAGACGTTAAGGAACAGGTTATCAAGGCCGTGATTCCAGCTGAATACCTGGACGATCAAACCAAGTACTTCATTAACCCGACCGGCCGCTTCGTGATTGGTGGTCCGCAAGGGGACGCCGGGTTAACTGGACGTAAGATTATCGTCGATACTTACGGTGGGGCCGCTCACCACGGTGGGGGGGCCTTCTCCGGTAAGGACGCCACCAAGGTGGACCGTTCGGCTAGTTACGCCGCCCGCTACATCGCCAAGAACTTGGTTGCCGCTGGCTACGCAAAGAAGCTGGAAATCCAAGTTGCCTACGCGATTGGGGTGGCCAAGCCGGTTTCAATTTCGATTGACAACTTTGGTACCGGAACCAAGAGTGAAGAAGAAATGATCGCCGCCGTTCGTCAAGTCTTTGACCTCCGACCGGCTGGGATTATCAAGATGCTCGACTTACAACGGCCAATCTACAAGCAAACCGCTGCCTACGGTCATTTTGGCCGGACCGACATCGACTTGCCTTGGGAAAAGTTAGACAAGGTTGCGGAATTAAAGAAAATTTTGGGCTAATAACCAATGAAAAACGTGGCGGGGGTCATTTGTGACCTTCCCCACGTTTTTTTCTTTGCTTGACCGGTACGAAAAAAACGGGTACCCTATGATTAACAATTAAGAACCGTCTAGAGAGGTCAGTCACCGGCTGCAAGCTGACCCATGCGTTCGAAACCCGCTGGACTAAGTCCAAAAACCGAATCAAATTAAAAAAGCGTGAAGCTCGTCTTCAAATGGGGATGGTACCGCCTGCAAGGGTGCCCCAATTGAAGGCGGGCTTTTGTTTTAAGGAGAATGATTATGGCAGATAAAGAACGAATTGTGGTTAAGATTGGGACCTCCAGCCTAATCCAAGAAAACGGCCGGGTCAACCTAGCCTCCATCGACCGGTTAGCCTTTACCCTAGCTTGCGTTAACAACCAGGGATACCAACCGATCCTGGTTTCTTCCGGGGCCATCGGGGTGGGGTTAGCCAGTTTGGGCTTGACCAAGCGGCCGGCGGAAATCGCCCGCCAGCAGGCCTTAGCCTCGATTGGGCAAACCGAGTTGATGCGGATCTACTCCCAACGCTTCTTGGATTACCAAACTAAGGTCGGCCAGATCCTGATTACCCGGGACGTGTTGACCTTCCCGGTTAGCTTGCAACACGTAATCGACACCTTCGAGGTCCTCTTGGCCGATAAGGTAATCCCGATCGTCAACGAAAACGACCCGGTCGCCGTTGACGAACTCGATCACCACACCATGTTTTCGGACAACGACGAGTTATCGGCTCAGGTGGCCGTCAAGGTTGGCGCAAGCAAGCTGATTGTCTTGTCTGACATCGACGCCTTTTACGACGCCGATCCCCACCAAGACCCCGACGCCAAGGTGATTCGCCACGTCGAACAGCTGACGCCGGAAATGGAGGCGGCCGCCGGGGGCAGTGGCAGCGGCCTGGGAACCGGGGGGATGGTGACCAAGTTGCGGGCGGCTAAGACGATGTTGGCTGCGGGCAAGCAGATGATTTTATGTAACGGTAAGGACCCGGCGATCATTAAGGACGTACTTGCCGGTAAGGAAATTGGAACTCGCTTTGGAAAGGGGAATTAACCATGACGATGATGGAAGAAATGGGCCAACGGGCCAAGGAAGCTAGTCAAGTAGTAGCGCAATTAACCACCAAGCAAAAAAACGACGCCTTACTCAAGATGGCCACGGCCTTACGGGCTGGCCAAGCAACGATCTTGGCGGCTAACGAGGCTGACCTCGCTAGTGCAAAGGAGATGCCGGCCAAGTTTGTCGACCGCTTACGCTTAACACCGCAACGAATCGACGACATGGCAACCGGCCTAGAAACCGTCGCTAACTTAGACGACCCGGTGGCCAAGATCGACCGCGGCTGGGTCAACTACGCCGGCTTAGAGATCATCCAACGGCGGGTGCCATTGGGGGTGGTGGGAATCATCTTTGAGGCCCGGCCAAACGTGACCGCCGACGCCACCGCCTTGACCTTCAAGTCCGGCAACGCCGTGATCCTGCGTGGGGGCAAGGAAGCCGCCCGGTCTAACCAAGCGATCGTGGCGTGTTTGCAAGCGGCGCTGACGGAAAGCGGGTTGTCAAAGGATGCGGTTCAACTGGTGGAGGACCAAAGTCACGCGGTCGCCACGGAAATGATGCACCTCACCGGCTACATCGACGTCTTGATTCCCCGTGGGGGCAAGGGCTTGATCGCCCGGGTGTTGGAGACGGCGACCGTGCCGGTGATTGAAACCGGGGCCGGTAACTGCCACATTTACATCGACCAGAGCGCCGATTTGGCCGTGGCCGCACCGATCGTGGTCAACGCCAAGGTGCAACGCCCGTCCGTTTGCAACGCCGCCGAAAAGCTCTTGGTAAACCAGGCCGTGGCCGAAGAGCAGTTGCCAAGCCTGGTGGCCGCCCTGCGGGAACACGGGGTTGAGGTTCGCGGTGATGAGCGGGCCCGGGCGATCGTCAGTGACCTGGTACCGGCCACCGACGCCGATTGGGATACCGAATATAACGATTTAATCATGGCCGTCAAGGTGGTTGACGACCTGGATGAGGCCATCCAGTGGATTAACCAGCACTCGACCCACCACTCCGAGGCAATCATCACCAAGGACATGGAGCGGGGCCGGGCCTTCCAACAGCGGGTTGATTCGGCCTGCGTCTACGTTAACGCCTCGACGCGCTTCACCGACGGTAGTGAGTTTGGTTTTGGCGCCGAGATTGGGATCTCAACCCAAAAGCTTCACGCACGGGGCCCAATGGGGTTGGCCCAGTTAACGACGATCAAGTACCAGATCACCGGGGACGGTCAGATCCGGCAATAAGGCGTGTTGGTTGGGCGCCCCAATGGTGGGGAGTGCCGCACTGAGGAGCTGAAATAGTTAGAAACCTTAAAGGGGCCAGGGGAAAGCACAGCTTTCTCCTGGCCCCTTACTATATTCACGAATGTTAGACAGAAAACGTGGTCAATAACCGCAGGCCTAGTGCCTAAGTACGGACGAAGAACGGTGCGGTCCGCACCAACCGTTCGTCCTAGCTTAGTCATACGACCTGCTTCGGAGGTTATTTTCCACTCTCCTTATTTAGTACCGCCGGGCCCGGGGCCGGTTTGACCGTGGGCGCGGGCGGCGACGCTTGGCCCGCTGAACGGAGCGGACCTGGTAGGGTAAGAAGCGGTGAAAGAGGGCGTCAAAAAAGGCGACCACGGTAATCCCTAGCGCCCAACCACCGATGACATCGGACAAGAAGTGGGCACCAACGTAGAGGCGCGAAAAGCCGATCAAAAGCGCAAAGACGACCGCCAACGTTGCCAGGGGGTGGCGGTACTTAGTCGGCCACTTAGTCCGCAAGATTAACAGGACTAAGGACCCCATCGTCAGGGCGCTCAGGGCCGCGTGGGCCGAGGGGAAGGACCAGCCACCGTAGTGCATCAAGACGTCGTTAGTTGGCCGCGGGCGCTGAAAAAGGGACTTGAGGTAGTGGTTAAGCCAAGAGCCGGTGGCGACCGTTAAGGCGACCTGGAGCCCGGCCCGCCAGCTAAAGCCGAGCAAAGCCACCAGGGTGACGAACCCGGCGATGATCGTGGTACCGGTGGAGTTGTAAGCTAGGGTGAGGTGGGTGAAAAAGGCGGTCCCCCAGTTAGTGCGGTGGGCGTTAACTAAAGAACGGAGCGCCGCATCGTTAGCGTTGAGGGCTGGTGCGTGGCTTCCCACCAGCCACGCACAGAGCAAAAAGATCACCAGGGCGCTGGCGCCAATGGTTAACGATAAAGACTTGTAACGGTTATTCAAAAGGTCCTCCAGAAGGGTGCGCATTTTTAACAAAGAAATTAAAAGGAGCGCCCACGTGTCAAAATTTATGGTATAGTGGTAACCATAATATCAGACCGGAAGGGGAAAAGTAACCCGGGGCGACCCTTAAAGAGACCACATGGGGCTGGAAATGTGGAGGGCAATCCGGGTGAACTCACCCCGCTAAAGGGCGGTGAAACCAGTAGTCGTCCTCGTTTCCCGCGTTAAGGGGCTAAGGGCCACGGCAACGTGGAACGATGGGTGGTACCGCGGAGAAATTCGTCCCGTTTGTGTTAAGCACAACGGGGCGTTTTTTTGTCCCTTCCGGTTTAGTCACGCGAATTGATTGGAGGATTTGATCATGGCATACGATCACAAAGCGATTGAAAAGAAATGGCAACGCTACTGGAAGCAACACAAGACCTTTAAGGCCACTTTGGACAAGGACCAAAAGAAGTACTACGCCTTAGACATGTTCCCGTACCCGTCTGGTCAAGGGTTACACGTTGGTCACCCGGAAGGTTACACGGCCACCGACGTGATGTCACGGCTCAAGCGGATGCAGGGCTTCAACGTCTTACATCCGATGGGCTGGGACGCCTTTGGGCTGCCGGCGGAACAATACGCCTTAAAGACCGGTCACAACCCGGCTGACTTCACTAACCAAAACGTTGACCACTTCCGCGACCAAATTCAATCACTTGGTTTTTCCTACGATTGGGACCGCGAAGTTAACACGACCGATCCGAACTACTACAAGTGGACCCAGTGGATCTTTGAGCAGCTCTACAAGAAGGGTTTAGCCTACGAAGATGAAATCATGGTTAACTGGGCACCCGACTTCATGGGCGGGACCGTGGTTGCCAACGAAGAAGTCGTCGATGGTAAGACCGAACGGGGTGGTTACCCAGTTTACCGGGTACCGATGCGTCAGTGGGTCTTAAAGATCACCGCTTACGCCGACCGTTTGATCGATGATTTGGACCTGGTTGACTGGCCGGAAAGCGTTAAGGAAATGCAACGCAACTGGATCGGCCGTTCAGAGGGGGCCAGCGTCAAGTTTAAGGTGGTTGGCCACGACGGGGTCGAAATTGAGGTCTTTACCACCCGGGCCGATACCCTCTTTGGTGCTTCCTACGTGGTGCTGGCACCGGAAAACGAACTGGTTGACCAACTGACGACGCCGGAACAAAAGGCCGCCGTTGACGCCTACAAGGAAGAGGCGTCCCGGCGTTCCGACCTGGAACGGACCGAGTTAAGCAAGGAAAAGACCGGGGTCTTCACCGGTGCCTACGTCATCAACCCGGTTAACGGCGAACAGTTACCAATCTGGACGGCCGACTACGTCTTGAACTCCTACGGGACCGGGGCGGTCATGGCGGTGCCATCCGGTGATCAACGGGACTTTGAGTTCGCCACTAAGTTTAACCTGCCAATCACGCCGGTGGTCGAAGGATTCAACGGGGAAGAGGCCTACACCGAAGATGGTGCCCACGTCAACTCCGGCTTCTTGGACGGCTTAAACATCAAGGAAGCCAAGGCCAAGATGGTGGAATGGCTGGAAGAACATGACTGCGGGGGCAAGAAGGTTAACTACCGGCTCCGTGACTGGATCTTCTCGCGCCAACGTTACTGGGGTGAACCGATCCCGGTTATCCACTGGGACGACGGCACGACTTCATTAGTACCGGAAGACGAGTTGCCGTTGCGCCTGCCGGAAACCGACAACATTGAACCGTCCGGGACCGGGGAAAGCCCGTTAGCTAACATCGAAGACTGGGTCAACGTCTACGATGAAAACGGCCGCCACGGGAAGCGGGAAACCAACACGATGCCACAGTGGGCCGGCTCTTCTTGGTACTGGCTGCGTTACACCGACCCGACCAACGACAAGGAGTTCGCTTCCAAAGAAGCCCTCGACTACTGGTCACCGGTTGACCTTTACGTGGGGGGAGCCGAACACGCCGTCTTACACCTCTTGTACGCCCGTTTCTGGCACAAGGTCCTCTACGACCTTGGCTTGGTACCAACTAAGGAACCGTTCATGAAGTTGGTTAACCAGGGGATGATCCTGGGCTCCAACCACGAAAAGATGTCCAAGTCCAAGGGCAACGTGGTGAACCCGGATGACATTGTCGACCAATACGGGGCCGATACCCTGCGCCTGTACGAAATGTTCATGGGACCGCTGGAAGAATCGGTGCCGTGGGATGAAAAGGGCCTGCACGGGTCCAACAAGTGGGTGCAACGGGTTTGGCGCCTCTTGATGGACGACAACAACCACCTACGCGACCGGGTGTCCACCTACAACGACGGTAAGTTGACCAAGGTCTACAACCAAACCGTTAAGAAGGTGACCGACGACTTTGAACGGATGCACTTTAACACCGCCATTTCCCAACTGATGGTCTTTGTCAACGAAGCTTACAAGGTTGACGACTTGCCGTTAGAGTACATGGAGGGCTTTGTTAAGATGATTGCGCCGTTGATGCCGCACTTGGCCGAAGAACTGTGGAGCCAATTCAACGAATCAGAAACCATCACTTACCAACCGTGGCCAACCTATGACGAAAAGGCCCTGGTGGAAGATGAGGTCGAAATGATCGTCCAGGTTAACGGGAAGGTCCGGGCCAAGATTAAGATGGCTAAGGACGCCGATAACAAGGACGTTGAAGACGCTGCCTTGGCTAACGAGCACGTTCACTCCTTTGTGGACGGCAAGGACGTCAAGAAGGTGATCGTGATTCCAAACCGGATCGTTAACATCGTCGTGAAGTAGGAAGTGCGACCCAATCTATCAAACGGGCCGTGGGCTAAGGATAGGACGCAGGTTAGCGCGCCAGCGGTGTTCTGTGGCCAGACTTAGGCACTAGGCCTGTGATTGGGGAGTACGTTATCTTTGGGAGTGTGACCCAACCTCCTCGACGGGCCGTTTGACTAAGCTAGGGCAAGGGTTGATGCGGAAAGCATCGTTCCTTGACCGTACTTAGGCACTAGGCCCGTGGTTGGGGAGCACGTTATCTGTCTAACATTCGAACACACGGTAAGAGGCTGGGAAAACTCGTAGTTTTTCCAACCTTTTCTTCATTTGGTGATTAAAATGGAACTAACAACCTATCCAGCCGTCATTAAAAAAACATCGCAGGGCTATACCATCCACTTTCCGGACCTACCGGATGCCGACGTGGTGGACGAAGACCTTGACCGGGCCCGCCTGCGGGCAACCATTGGTCTAGCGATAATCATTAGCGACCTACAAAGCCACCGCGAACCGGTCCCCGCGCCGAGCGACCAACGGGAAATAAGTGAGCAGTACCGGGACTTTCACGTGGAACTTATCACCACTGATTTAGATAAGTATTGATAAGCTAAGTGGGGGATAAAGGGGAGCGGTAGTTAAAAGGGTTTGCGACCCCCATTAAATAAGGCTAGAATAAGGGAGATTGTAATTTTTTAAAAATCGAGGAAAGAAAGATATGGATTCACGTAATCAACCGGGGGCTTCTTCCGCCTCCCTTGACGATTCGCGGCGCAAAATGATCTCCGGTTCTGCATGGATGACGGCGGGCTCGATCCTCTCCCGGATTTTGGGTGCCATCTACATCATCCCGTGGGTGACTTGGATGGGGGCCTATTCTAACCAGGCCAACGCCCTCTTTGCTAAGGGGTATAACATCTACAGCCTCTTTTTGATGGTCGCAACGGCCGGGATCCCCTCGGCGATTTCCAAGATGGTGGCCCACTACAACGGGATTAACCAGTACGGGGTCTCCCGCCGCTTGTACCACTCGGGGATGTACGTCTCGGTGGCGATGGGGCTGGTCTGCTCGATCCTGATGTTTTTCGGGGCCTCCCTGCTTGATGGGGGCGACCCGGATGTAATTCCGGTCATTCAGTCGCTAGCCTGGGCGGTCCTCGTGATCCCCGGCATGAGCATCACCCGGGGCTTTTTGCAGGGGTACAACTGGATGGCCCCTTCCGCCATGTCGCAGTTTGTGGAACAACTGTTGCGGGTCATCTACATGCTGCTGGCCACCTTCGTGATCATGGAGATGGGCAGTGGTAACTGGGTCAAAGCCGTTACCCAATCGACCTTTGCCGCCTTCATCGGGGCGTTGGGGTCAATTGTCTTGTTAGCCTACTCCTTTTTACGGCGCAAGCGCGAGATGGACGCCCTGGTGAGCCAGGGTGAAGTGGCGACGGGGGTGTCGACCCGGCGGTTAATTGGTGAAATTATTTACCAGTCAATTCCCTTTATCGTGATTGAATCCGGGATCACCCTGTTTCAATTGATTGACCAGTACACCTTCTTTGACATCATGAAGTGGTTTGGCAACTACAGCGCCTACCAACTCAACACGGTTTACGCCCTGTTCTCCTTTAACGCCAACAAGCTGTACATGATTATTATCTCCTTAGCTTCTGCCATGGCCGCCACGGCGATCCCGCTGTTGGCCGAGGCCCGGGCTAAAAATGACATTCAAGACATGCGGCGCCAAATTGAAAACGCCCTGCTGCTCTTTTACTTCATCATGGTACCGGCGGCCCTAGGGTTAGCGGCGGTGGCCCAACAGATTTACACGGTCTTTTACCGCTACGACGCGGCCGGCATCACGGTGTTGCAGTTTGCCGCCTTCATGTCGATTCCGTACGGGATGTACACGGTTGGGGCGGCCATGATGCAGGGGATCTCCGAAAACAAGAAGATGATGCGCTTCTTGTTCGTGGGGATCATCATTAAGTTTATCGTGCAAGTTCCCGCCATCTGGCTCTTTAAGGGGCTGGGGCCCCTGCTGGCAACGGCGGTGGCGATGCTGTTTATCAACTACTGCATCCTGCACTCCTTTAACCGGGAGTTCACCTTGCACTTCAACGAGATGGCCCAGCCAACCAACCAGATCCTCGCCTTTTCCTTGATCATGTTTGCCGTGGTCAAAGTGGTGATGCTCTTGTTGGGGCTGGTGGTTAGTCCGTACGGGCGCTTCACCGCCTTTTTCACCCTGGTAATCGGGGTGGTCATCGGCGGTGGGGTCTTTGCCTACCTGGCCCTTAAGTACCGCTTGGTTGATACCCTACTCGGTGATCGCTTCGCCGGCCTGCGAACTCGTTTCCATATTAAATAAAGAAAACTCCCGCCCAGCTCGAAACCCGAGCGGCGGGAGTTTTTCTATAGGTCGGCTAAAACGGACTGGTAAAGGTTAGCCATGTTGGCGATGATTTGTTGACCGGCCTCGCTTAGCTTAGTGGCGTTGGGAAAATCGTGCGGGTCACGGTAGAGGGCCTTGGTGTGGTCGCCTTCTGCCACCAGTAACAGTTTAATTGGTAACTCAAAGGCGACCTGGTCGTCTTCTTGCATCAACAGGGTACCAACCTTGGGGTTACCAAAAATCAAGAGGACGGTGGGTTTCAGTGTTAGGCCGACGTTTTGGGCTTCTGCAGCCTGGTCGATGGCGGCAAAGATTTTAAAGCCCCGTTGGTTGAGGCGGTCCTCAATGGCTTGTTGTGCGGTAGGCAGCGGGCTAGTCAAGTGAACTTCTTTTAACATCTTAATTCCCCCCCTAAAAAACCAATGTGGTGGGTAGCCGAGCCTTGTTCAACCTTTTTCATGAAGGAGGGCAAAGCCGTTGCAATTTGGGTGGGTAAAACAATGTATTGGTCTTTGGCAATCTGATCGGCGATGGCGGAGTGGGCGTAAACGGCGGCTAAGATGGCCTGGTTGCCAGCCTCCTTAAACTGGGCGCAAAAGCCACCAACCATCCCGGCCAGGGTGTCGCCCATCCCGCCAACCGCTTGGGCCGCCGAACCGATTGGCAAGCGGAAGGTGCCGTTGGCAGTGTAGATTTCAGTGTGGTGGCGCTTCAAAACGACGGTTCCCCCCAGTTTATCTTGGGCCGCTTGGTTAAGGGCTTCTGCTTGGTCCTTGATTGGGATACCGGAGAGGCGTTGCCATTCCATTTGGTGGGGGGTGAAGACTAGGTGACCGGCCGGCGCCGCTAGTTGGTGGGTGGCCATTAGGGTAATGGCCGAGCCGTCAATCACCACGGTTTGGGTGGGCTTGGTATTTGCAAAAACGGTCTTTAACACCGCAAGACTTTGCTCCTCTTCCCCCAAGCCCGGGCCAACGACAATCGTATCGACGCCGTTAAGCATTTCAAGCAGGGCGGCTTGGTTGGAAAAATCAATCACCATCGCTTCGGGAAGCCGGGCGTGCAAGGCGGTCCGGTTGACTAGGTCGCAGGCGACCGTTACCAGGCCGGCCCCGGCGTTGACGGCGGCCGTGGCGGCCATGATGATCGCCCCGCCAAACTGGTGGTTGCCCCCGACCAAGAGGACCTTGCCAAAGGTGCCCTTAAAGCTTTCCTGGGGCCGGGTGGTGATCACATCTTGTAGTATCTGTTCAGTTAAATCCTTCATTTAAATTCCCCCTCGGCTGAAAACGAATTCAGGGGGACCATTTTAGTCCCCGTTAGCTTTATGGTATCATTATCTGTAACAAAGTGAACATGATGGAGGGTAAAAAAATGACCGATTGGTTAAAAGAAGCTAACGCACAAAGGGAAGATTACCTAACCGACCTGATCTCCTTGATGAAAATCGAAAGCGTCAGGGATGACGAACAGGCGACCGCCGACTACCCACTGGGACCCGGCCCGGCCCAAGCCCTAGCCGCCTTTTTGGAAATGGCCGATCAAGACGGTTTCCGGACCAGAAGCATCGATAACCTGGTGGGCTACGCCGAGTGGGGGGAGGGTGATGAAACCCTTGCCATCTTAGCCCACTTGGATGTGATGCCGGCCGGCAACGGTTGGGACACCGATCCCTTTGACCCGGTGATCAAAGACGGTAACCTGATTGGCCGCGGTGCTTCTGACGATAAGGGGCCGGGGATGGCCGCCTACTACGCCTTGAAGACCTTAAAGGACCAGGGGGCTCACTTCAACAAGAAGGTTCGTTTCATCGTCGGGACCGACGAAGAGGCCGATTGGACCGGGATGCACCGTTACTTCGAGGTTGAACCGGCGCCGACCTTTGGTTTCTCACCGGACGCCGAGTTCCCGGTGATCAACGGGGAAAAGGGCCAGGTTTCAATGCTCTTGGACCTGCCGGGAGGCAACGGCGATGGCGACCTGCTGAAGTCCTTTGACGCCGGGCTGCGCTTCAACATGGTACCCCGGGAAGCAACGGCGGTCGTGGAAGTCGCCGACAACGAGGACCTGGTCACCCGCTTCACGGCCTTTTTAGACGAAAACCCGGTTACCGGATCCATCGAGGTTGAACCCGACGGCGCCCACATTGAAGTAATCGGTAAGGCCGCCCACGGAATGGAACCGGAAAAGGGGATTAACGCCGCCACTTACCTGGCCACCTTCTTAAAGCAGCTCCAGCTCGGCGGGTTTGCCAAGGACTTTGTCGCTTACGTGGCCGACTACTTACACTTAGACACCCGGATGGATAAGTTTAATGCCGCCTTTAGCGACCCGGTGATGGGGGAAATGACGATGAACGCGGGGCTCTTGAGTTTTGATCAACAAACCGGCGCCCACATTGACATGAACTTCCGCTACCCTAAGGGGATTACCCCGGATGAAATCAAAGCGGCGGTGGCGAAGGTGGCCGAACCGCTACACTTCACCGTTACCTACCAAGGCGGGGAAGTTCCCCACTACGTTGACCCGGCCGACCCGCTGGTGCAAACCCTGATGAAGGCCTACATTCACCAGACCGGCGATCAGGGGGCCCAGCCAGAAGTGGTCGGCGGCGGGACGTACGGCCGTCTGATGAAGCGCGGGGTTGCCTTTGGTGCTTTGATGCCGACCACGACCAACACCATGCACCAGGCCAACGAATTCCAACCGGTCAACGACCTGATCATGTCAATGGCAATCTACATGGAAGCCATTCACGACCTGGTCACTGATTAGGGAACGGTTTCATTGTACGGTTTACCGTGGTAAAATAAAAACAAGGGCGGATGATGTAATCACTTGGAGGTGATTCTATATGGTAGAATACAAAAATGTAATGGTCGGGGTTGATGGTTCAAAGCAATCCCAAGCGGCTTTTGAAAAGGGGTTGCACGTGGCAAAGGAAAACGGCGCCACCTTGCACCTGGTGAGCGTAATTAACGGGGAACAGTACCCGAGCGGTTCAACCTTAGGCTACGGCTTCGTGGACCGCGGCCTTTACGACGACGCCACCAAGAAGATGACGGACGTTTTAACCAAGATGAAAGAAGAAGCGGTTGCGGCGGGCGTAACGGATGTGCACACGGACGTGATGATCGGTAACGCCAAGGTGGAACTGACCGAGTCCTACCCAAAGGACAACCACATCGACCTGATCGTGATCGGGGCTTCTGGGCTCAACGTGATCGGGCGGATGATTGTCGGCTCGACGGCGGCCTACGTGGTACGCCAGGCCCCGTGCGACGTCACGGTGGTCAAGACCGACAGTGAAAATAAGCCGATTAGCGTTAAGCGGGCCTCTTATCCGGAACTGTAAGCGCTAAAGACCGCACCCTCCCTCAAACTTTAAGGGCGGTGCGGTCTTTTTTTCTCTCAATTTTCACAGTTAACCTGTTATAATTAACCTTACTAACAGATCGCTTGATAAGAATGAGGACCTACATGGAAAAGACCCAGAAGTTAATTTGGGGGGCGCTGGCCGCCGTGGCAGTGATTGGTGGCTTGGGCGCTAGCGGCTACTACCACCACTCCCACTTTAACAAGAACGTGACCATCAACGGGGTGAAGGTCGGTGGCCTGACCAGTGAAGCAGCTTACCAAAAGCTCGCCTCCCAAAAACGTAGCAACGACGTTTACCTGAACGGTAAAAAAATCTACGAGGGAACCAGCACCTCGTCTGGCTACACCAGCGCCGACAAGGCCAAGGTAACCAAGGTCTTAAAGGAACAGGCCACCATCTTGCCGTCAGCGAAAAAGACTAACTACAAGTTGACCCCGTCGGAGTTGGATACCAGCCAACTTTCGGCCATGAAGAAGGCAATTAAGGTGGCGGTTGATAAGTTAAACCAAAACCGGGTGATGGCCGTGGACGCCAAGGCGGTTTGGAAGGATAACAAGGTAACGGTCACCAGCCCCAAGAAAGGGACCGCTTACGATACGTCCAAGATTCAAGCCGAATTGAGTAACCAATTGGCCGCCGATTCGATCCAGCTGACCGCAAAGGTGAAGACGCCATTGACTAAAAACAGCGCCGCGGTCAAAAAGGAAGTAGCGGCCTTAAAGAAGCTCAGCAACAAGAAGATCACCTATAAGGTTGAAAACAAGTCCTACACCCTGACTAGTGACGATATCATCACCAAGGCAACCTATCAAAACGGGCAGTACCAGTTTGATACCGCCACCCTTGATCAGGAGATTGCCAAGATCAACAAGGCCCAGTCGACGCTCGGCAAGTCCTTTAAGTTTAAGACCCACGCCGGCAACACAATTACGACCAGTGCCCAAGGGTCCTACGGTTGGCGGATTAGCACGACTAAGGCCACCAAGACCTTGACGGACGCCCTGCTGAAGGGGACGACCAGCGTTAGTGCGAAGGCCGACGTTTACGGAATCGGCTACAACACCGGTGGGGTCGGCTACGGGACCACCAGTAACAACGGCATCGGTGATACCTACGCCGAAGTTTCGATCTCAGCCCAAACGGCCTGGTTCTACAAGGATGGTAAGCTGGTCTACAGTGCAAGGGTGGTAACTGGTAAGCAATCCAGTGGCGATGATACGCCAACCGGGGTTTACTACATCATGTACAAGCAGCGCAATACGACCCTACGCGGGATTGGCGATACCGGGAAGGCTTACGCCTCGCCAGTTTCTTACTGGGCACCGTTTACCGAATCCGGCTGTGGTTTCCACGATGCTTCCTGGCGGACCGACTGGTCGACAACCGCCTACGTCAACAACGGGTCCAACGGGTGTGTCAACATGCACACTTATGACGCCCCAAACGCCTTCAATGACTTGTCGGTTGACGAACCGGTGGTAATTTACTAGTTTAATGAAAAAACGCTCGGCAAAAATGGCCGGGCGTTTTTCGTTAACCTCCCCAATTCTTGCGTATTTAAGGGTGAAGGAGGGATTTTGATGAAGAAGTTGATGACAGTCACCACCCTGATCGCAGCCCTAGCGTTGCCAATGACGGCTAAGGCGGCGACTAATCAAGGGTGGACACAAGAAGAACAGGCCCGTTACCTAGCGGGAGTCAAGTTGGCCGGGGAGGATTTACTGACCGGTGAGCACCACCAGCCAACCGATCCGGTGGAATTAGCCGGTTACCAGGAGGGATTAACGAGGGGCCAGCAGTGGTTTGCTGACCACCCGGTTAGTGAGGCGCCGGCCGCTAGTTCAACCTCTACGTCACAAGTAACGAGCGCAGCGTCAAGTACGGAACCAACGGAAGCGACCAGCGCACCAAGTGATAGCGGGGATGAACAGGCAGCACCGGCGGAATCGCTCAGCGACGGGAGCGCAGTGGCTAGCCAAGCCGAGGCAACGGTCGCCCTGGCGGCCGATTACCACGAACGCTACGCTCCCTTGCCCCTGACAATCAGCCAGCGTCAATTCATTAACCAGGTGGCACCGGCCGCCGTCAAAATCGGTCAGGAATACGATCTCTACCCGTCGGTGATGATTGCCCAAGCGGCCCTGGAATCTAACTGGGGCAACAGTGACCTGAGCCGGTTACACCATAACCTCTTTGGTATCAAGGGAACCGGGGTGGTAATGCCGACCACGGAAAACCTGGGCGGTCAAGACGTGATGATTACGGCCGGCTTTAAGAGCTACGCCGACGTCAGCGCTAGCTTTGCCGACTACGCTAAGGTGCTAAACCAGGGGCTTTACCGGGGTGTCCACCGGTCAACTACTAACAGCTACCGCCAGGCGACGGCTGCTTTAACCGGGACCTACGCGACCGACCCTAATTACCAAGCCAAGCTCAACCAACTGATTGAGGCTTACCAACTTGACCAGTATGACCAACAGGTGGCATCGCCAACGTCAACCAGCCAAGCACAAGCAGCTGAAGTCACGACGGTGCCCCTAAGCTCCGCCGCCACCAGTTCAGTTGCAGCTTCACCGGCCAACACCAAGGAGACCGCCAGTCCGGTAAAGGCTGGCGGGGTCCCGTGGCCGGTGCCAGTGGCCGGTGGTGCCGGTTCGGTGGGGTTGCTCGCCTGGTTGCGGAAATTAGTGACCAAATAAAAAGTCGTTGGGCGAAAAAGATCGCTCAACGACTTTTGTTTAAGCTTTGAATGTTAGGAAGGTGCCGTGCCCTGCCAATGGTTGGTCCGCACTTCTAATTTATCGAATTTCTTTTAAGCGGTCATCAATCATTGCCAGAACGGTGGCCACGTTTTGTTCGTCCTCTAAGTTGTACTTATCAAGGTCGATCTTCATCTTCGGCGAGGCATCGTAATCTTGGTACCATTGCTTGTAGGCCGACCACATCTTGTAGTAGTAATCCTTTAACTCGGGGTTGGCGTCGATTTGTTCGTAATCGCGGCCCCGTTTTTTGATCCGGTAGAGGATCGTGTCAAAGTTGGTTTCCGAATAAACCATCAGGTCCGGTGCCTTCTTGGGCAGCCGTTCGAGGTCGTTCATCATGTTATCGAGCAAGGAGAGGTAAACCCCCAGTTCGGTATCGGTGATGTTTCCCTCGGCGTTGTTTTCCCGGGTGAAGAGGGCGTCTTCGTAAATTGAGCGGTCCAAGACGTTGTTGTCGTCGGACAGGGCCTGCTTGATCATGGAAAAGCGCTTGTTTAAAAAGTAGATTTGCAACAAGAAACCGTACTGCTTAGGATCCTTGTAGTAGAGGGGGAGGACGGGATTTTCCCCCACGGGTTCAAAAAAGGCCTTCGTGTTTAAGTGTTCGGCAATTTTGGCGGTGAGGGTGGTCTTGCCAACCCCGATCATTCCTGCTGTGATAATCACCATGATGACTCCCCTTTAAAATTTTTTCGCAACGAAACAATTTTACTACAAAAGCTCGGGCTTGCCCATCATTAAATAATTGAGGATAATGAAATTAACGGGCAACCCCTTTGCCCAGAAGGGAACAAGAAAATGGAACTAATGACACAAGAACAAATCCGGGCGCAACTAGCCGTCAGCAAACAACAGGGGAGTTTGGTGGAGGTCCACGATTTTGACGAGGCTGGCGAGACCTTTGACGTCGGCTTTGTGTTGGCCGTCGACGGATTGTTTGTCCTCTTACTCGGGATCGATTGGGACGGTAAGATCAACGGTTTAACGGCGGTCCGGCTGGCCTCCATTCACCGGGTCCGGAGCCAAACTGATTATTTAACGACCGTTTCGCTCAAGTGCAAGGTCGCCCAGGAAAATGGTTACTTTGACCTGTGGCACCTACAAGATTTCTTGCACGATCACGATTACCAGGGAAAAAACATCTTGCGCACCCTGCTAACTGACTCCTATCAAAATGACTTGCCGCTGGTGATTGGAACCAAAAAGTACAAGGGGGGCGACGATTTTACCGGGGTGATTAGCGACCTGGGGACGATTAAGCTAACCCTCCACTACTTCAACTCCCACGACTTATCTTCTTTATGGGAGTACGAAATCTTGCTGGCCCAGATCGACTACGTAAGGGTGCGCGGGACGCAAACCGCCACCGCCCGCAAGGTTTTGGATCAGGTTTTCCACCAGGAATAAGCAAGAGGAATGGTCAGAACACTAAAAATTTAGTAAACTGTTTTATTAAGATCAACAACAAGAAGGAACAGTCATGGCAAATAAAATCACCATCCGCGACCTCGCCAAGCAAGCGGGGGTTTCGGTCACCACGGTCTCCCAGATCCTAAACGGGAAGGGCCAGCGCTTTAGCGAACAAACCAGGGAAAAAGTGCTCACCCTTAAAAAACAGCTGAACTACGTCCCGGACTTTAACGCCCGCAACCTAATCATGCGCTCATCGAAGACGATCGGGGTCTTGTTACCAAACATTGCCAACCCCTTCTTCGCCGCCTTTGTCAAGGGAATCCAAAAGGCAACGCGTCAGGCGGGCTTTATGCCGCTGATCTTTTCGGCCGACCACGAAGAAGACCAGGAACGCTACTACCTACAGCGGCTGGTGGAGCGCTCCGTTGACGGCCTGATCATCGCCTCGGCTTCGGTAACGACCCAGACGATCGACGAGATTTTAAAGCCCCTCCAGGTACCCTACCTACTCTTTGACCAAAACGACACCCCGGACGGCGACCGGATTGAAGTCGATAACGACCAGGGGGGCTACCTAGTTGCCAAGCACTTGGCTAAGGAAGGGCACCAAAAGATCACGCTGCTCTTCCCTAAGAACGTTAAAAATATTGAGGAGCGCCAGCACGGCTTTGTCCGCGGGCTTGCCGAAGAGGGAATCGACTTTGACCCGGCTAGCCAGGTAGTTTATGGTACCCTCACCAAGCAGGGGGGCTACGAGGCCACCGACGCCGTTTTAGCGACCAAGCCGACGGCGGTCTTTGCCGCGAACGATGAAATGGCGATTGGCCTGTACCGGGGACTGGCCGAGCGGGGGGTCAAGGTCCCCGATGACATATCGGTGGTCGGCTTTGACGGGATTGACTTAGACCGCTACGTCACCCCGCAACTGACGACGGTGGCCCAGCCAATTGAGGAACTGGGGGAAAAGGCCAGCGCCCTTTTGCTCAGCCGAATTAGTAACCCGCAGGCGCCAACCCAGCAAATTAGCTTACCCGTCGAACTAGTGGTGCGGTCGTCAACGGCAGCCGTTAAGTAAAAAAGGGGGGCGTCAACGATGGACGAAACAAGGCCGGCCCTGCCCAAGCGGGTCCTGATCATGGTGTTACTGGCGGTTTCGATTCAGATTCCACCAATTTTTGAACTACTGGTTAAGCAGAATATGTACAGTCATTCCTCGGTGGCAACCAGGTGGCTGGTCGTTGACTTAGTGGTCTTTGTCGCCATTATTGTTTGGGCGACCCACCTGTTTTACAAGTACCGCCGGTGGACACCAAGGCCCCAGGGGGTGGGTAGCCGGCTCGGTTGGTTAATCGGGGGCTACCTGGTGATGATTGCCGGCGAAGACGTGTTGGCGATTTTAAACCAGGCTATCTACCACCAGAGCCAGACGACCAATAACCAAACGATCGCCAACCTGATGGGAAGCTCGTCTTTAATGATGATGTTGGTGGCCGGCTCCGGGATTTTACTGTCGCCGGTGGCCGAGGAGCTGATCTTTCGGGGCGTCTTAATGAACCTGTTTTTCAAAGACGATGCGGTTTGGCCGCCAATTTTGTTATCCGGGGTTGTTTTTACCCTGGAGCACGCCAGCACGACGCCGGTTTCGTATTTGATTTACTTCTTTATGGGGGCCGTCTTTGCCTTTGTTTACCGCAAGACCGGTCACCTAAGCAACGTCATCGCCCTCCACATGCTCAATAACATCGTGGCGATGGCGGTCTTGCTCAACGCACGATAAATACAATTTAGAAGGGGCTGGGAAAAGCGTTTTTCCTAGCCTCTTACTGTATTCCCAAATGTTAGACAGAAAACGTAGTCGATAACCGCAGGCCTACCTCGGAGGTTATTGACCACCTACCTTAATTTCTTCCCGGGAGTTCTCGTTGATTAGAAAATGCGGTATGATGGATAAGCACGAAGAAAACGAACAAAATAAAGAGAAAAGGTGATTGAATGGGGCAAATTCGAATTAATAACATGGTTTTTCACACTTATAACGGGGTCTTTGCCGAAGAAAAGCGGATGGGGCAACGCCTAGAGGTTGACCTCGATATGTCTTACCCGATTGAAACGGCGGTGCAACATGACGAATTGACCGAAACGGTTTCTTACGCCGACGTTTACGACACGACCAAGGAGTTTTTGGAAGGCCACCAGTTTAACCTAATTGAAAGCGCCGCTAATGGGTTATTAAAGACTTTACAGACCCAGTACCCAGCCCTGGGGACAATTACGGTGCGAATTCGCAAGTATGCGGTGCCAATTGCCGGCGTCTTTGATAACATTGAAATTGAGGTGACGGGGAGGGCGTCCGATGTGGACTAAGGCCTACTTGAGCATTGGTACTAACATGGGGGACCGCCTGGCTAACTTAAAGCAAGCGGTGCGGTTGTTAGAGCGGCGCCCGGAGATCGAGGTAACCAGCATTTCGTCGGTTTACGAGACGGCCCCGGTCGGTGGGGTGGTCCAAGCAAACTTCCTCAACATTGCCGTGGGCCTGTCCACTAACTTAAGCGCCTGGGACCTGTTAGCCTGGCTACACGTCATTGAACAAAGCCTTCACCGGCGGCGTTTAATCCACTGGGGCCCGCGGACGATCGACTTAGACATCGTTTTGTATGGGTGCACACGGTTAACCAGCCCCACCCTGAAGATTCCCCACCTGGAAATGGCCAACCGGTGCTTTGTCCTGGTGCCCCTGCAAGAAATCATGCCTGGCAAGGAACAGGAATATTGGCACCTAGCTCAACTAATCAGGGACACCCCGGACCGGGAGTGGCTTACCCAACGAATTAAGAAAGAGGAAGTAGCAGAATGGATCAAGAAAAATTAATCAAGGCCACCAAGATGATGATTGAGGCCTTTGGTGAAGACCCCGACCGCGAAGGCCTACGGGAGACCCCGGAGCGGGTGGCGAAGATGTACGCGGAAATCTTTTCCTCCCTGGATGCTAAGCGCCCGGAAGCCGTCACCAACTACAAGGTTTTTCACGTGGCAGACACCCCGGAAATGGTGGTGGTCCAAGAGATTCCCTTCTATTCGATGTGTGAACACCACCTCTTGCCCTTCTTCGGCACGGTCAGCGTTGCCTACGTACCGAAAAACGGCCGCGTGATTGGCCTGTCCAAGATCCCACGCTTAGTCGACTTTGTCAGCCACAAGCCGGGGATGCAAGAGCGGGTCACCACCGAACTAGTCCAGGAGCTGACCCGCCTGCTAGATCCCGCCGGGGTGGCGGTGGTGGTGGCCGCCCGCCACATGTGCATGGAAATGCGGGGGGTGACCAAGGCCGGCCAGTTTACCTACACCAGTCACTTTACCGGCGCCTTTTTTGACCAACCCAACCTGAAACAAGAATTCCTAGACCAAGTGAGGGGACGACCATGAGTGAATACCAAGAGATTATTGCCCGGCTACCCAAGCAAATGCTGGCCGGCGAAGACAACCGTTTAGAAATTTTGCACCAGGTATTAGACGCTCTGGGCCACCCGGAGCACCAATACCAAATTATTCACGTCGCCGGCACCAACGGTAAGGGCTCGACCGGGTCCTTAGTGGCCCGGTTTTTGATCACCAGCGGCTACAAGGTGGGCCACTTCAACTCGCCGGCAATGATTAGCGACCGCGAACAGGTCCTGGTCAACGGGAACCTGATTAGCAAGGACGACTTTGTGACGACCTTTAAAAAGATTCTCTGCGCCCTACCTGACTACATGACCGAACAGGACCTAACCATCTTTGAATGGTGGACGGTCGTGATGCTCAAATACTTTGCCGACCAAGTGGTTGACTGGGCAGTGATCGAGTGCGGGCTGGGCGGCCAAGACGACGCCACCAACGTAATTGATGCCCCCGCCCTGGCGGTAATCACCCACCTGGCCCTGGATCACACCCAAATTTTGGGGTCCAAGATTGAAGACATCGCCAAGGCCAAGGCCGGCATCATTAAGTACCAAACCCGCGCCCTAGTGGTGGCGCCTAACCAGCCAGAAGCGGCCAAGGAGATCCTGGCCCAACGCGCTCAGGAAGCCGACGTACCGCTAGTGGAAGCGGCCAGCCGGGTCCAGGTCAAACTTGCGGACGGGACCGCCAAGGTAAAGATGGGGGAAGAACAGTTCACCTGCCCGTGCAACCTTCATGGCCACTACCAAACGGAGAACCTAACGACGGCGCTGGCCATAGTGGAACAGTTACGGCAAGGCGGGGTCACCATTGACCAGACCATGCTGGAGAAGGTCTTGCAACGGGTCACCTTCCCGGGGCGGATGGAAGCAATTGACCACGACCCGCTCGTGATCCTAGACGGCGCCCACAACCCGGATGCGGCTAAGCAAATGGTGGCGACCATCCAAGAGGACTTTGCTGACCGCCCGGTAACGATGGTGCTGGGCTTTTTGGCCGACAAGGACGTTGAACGGATGGTGACCATGTACCAGCAGGTTGCTGACCACCTGATCTTTACCACCCCGGATAACCACGGGCGGGCGATGGACAGTTGGCCGCTAGCAACGGCAATGGGTCACGAATGGGCGCCCGACGCCCGCGAAGCCCTGGAATTGGCTCGTGAACTAACGCCGACCAACGGGGTAATTATCGTCACCGGCTCGTTTTACCTAATCAAGGAATTAGAAGAGGGGCTCAACGATGAAAGTTTGGATCGCTAGCCACAACCAGGGCAAGGTTGCCGAGCTGGCCATGATCCTTTCCAGCAGTGGTATTGACGCCGCCCCGGCGCCCAAGCTAGCTCAGCCAATGCCTGCCGAGGGGGTCGCGTCCTACCTAGACAACGCCCGGCAAAAGGCCCGCTTCGTTAGCCAAGCCATGCCGGGTGAGTACGTCTTAGCCGACGACTCGGGACTGACTTTAGCAGCTTGCCCGGGTCAATTGGGGATCCGGACCGCTCGCGAACTGGACGAACACGGCGGCGACCGGCTACAAACCGTCCTCGCGATGGTGGCCGGTCGTGACCGGGAATTTACGATGGAAACCTGGGTCAGCCTCTTTCGTGACGGCCAGGAAGTGGCGGTGGGCCATGGTTGCTTAACCGGCACCTTAGCGGCCACTCCCCAGGGCGACGATGACCGGGGCTTTGACCGCTTATTAATTCCGGCGGGACAAACAAAGCCGCTGGCGCTATTGCCAACGGCGGAGTGGTTAAAAGAGGCGCACCGTTCCCGGGCGGTGCGGGACCTGATGGAACAACTAAAGGAGAAGAGAATTGAAGATTTCAATTAAGATGCCAACCACCACGGACGCCTTTAACCAGGCGGTGCTAGCGCAACTGGCCACGGTGGAAGAACAGCGCTTTTTGTTTTGGCAAGTCGACCAAGCACAGCAGGGCGCCGTTATTGAATTGATCGAACGTTTAGACGTCCCGTTTGCTAGCCAAGCAGACGGGATCGCCCTAATGGTCAAGCAGGCCGCCTTATCAGTGTTGGTCAAGTGGGCTAAGCAAGCCTGGCCAGCCGATGACGAACTCCAAAGCTCCTTAGAGGCGCTCACTAAGGAAACGGCGATCTTATGGCGGGCTGGTCGGTTCACCTTTAACGTCACCGCCCACCCCTTGGTTTACGGGATCTTAAACGTGACGCCGGACTCCTTTTATGACGGCGGACGCTACCAAGCAACCGACGACGTCAAGGCCCACATCGATCAGATGGTCAAGGATGGCGCCGACATCATTGAGGTTGGTGGCCAAACGACCAAGCCCGGTGGCTTTGTGGAAGTAAGTCCCGACGAAGAAATCAAGCGGATCACCCCGGCCATCGAGTACTTAAAGGCTAACTACCCGGCGGTGGCAATTGCCGTGGATACCTACAAGTACCCGGTCATGCAAGCGGCCGTGGAACTAGGGGTGGACATCATTAACGACGTCAACGCTTTTTTGGATGACGATCAGAAGTTAACCCTGCTAAAAGATAGCCAGGTTGGCCTGGTGACGATGCACTCGAGCCGGGAACACGAATACGAAAACCTGACGGTGGCGATGAAGCACTTCTTCGAGGAGAACCTGGCGATGCTAGAAAAGGCCGGTATCGACCGGGAGCGGGTTCTTTTGGATCAGGGGATTGGCTACTCCAAGGTTGCCGACGGGGAACAAGACTACGCCATGATGCGCAACCTCGACCAGTTCAACTATTTGAAGCGGCCGATGATCGTGGCGATCTCGCGCAAGGGCTTTGGTAAGCAACTCTTTGGTCTGGCCAAAGACGATCGCCTAGACGTGACCCTAATTGCCGAAAGTTACATGTACCTGCACGGCGGGCGGGTGCTACGGGTCCACGACGTCAAGGAGACCAAGCAGTTAGTAAAGATGCTCGACACGATTACCAGTGGTTACTGGCAACTGTAATTACCAAGGCAAGACTAGGATGCCAGCCAGCGTTAACAATTCCAAGTGCATCATTTGGTGGGGACTGCCAAAGCTTTCCTGCTTGCGGCCGAAGGTGACTTCGCTAACCACAAACAAAGAAATAAGGTACACGCCCCGGATGATCGATAAAGGATTAAACGCCGGCAGGGAGTGGAGCTGGTCGACGATCGTTAGGCCGACTAATAACAGGATGATTAAACGGGTGATGACCAACCAGGTCGTGACCCGTTTTTCTTGGTGGGAGCGCAGGCCCCGGTAAATGGTAAAGATGAGGCCGAGAAACCCCAGAAGGTTAACGGCAAAGTAAAGTGGATCCATGATAATTCCCCTTGAAATCGGTTTACCACCATTGTAGCATTGCCGCATTTGACCGGCGAACGGGGCGTGGGACTTGAAAAAAATCTTAAAATGTGTAAAATAGCCTTTATTGCGAAAAAAGTTGATCAGTGAGGTGGAAGGCATGACCCATTACAAGATTGGTGATAAAGTAGCGGCCAAAAAGTTTGGTCCCTTAGAACACGATTTCTCCGGGGAAGTCGAAAAGGTTTACGATAACTCAGTAATGATTGCCATTACCGAATACGATCCGGCAGATCAAAGTGGGATCAACGAATTAAACGGCCGGGCCGTGGTTCGGAAGGGCGAAGCCAAGATCTTAAAGGAAGTGCCACGGACCAAAGAGGACTTAGAAGCGGCCGCTAAGGAAGAAGAAGAAGCGGCGGCAAAGGCTGCTAAATCGGGTAAGAACACCCGCCGGCGGCGGACAAAGACGACTAAAGAGTCGGCTAGTTCCGAAAAAAACGGAAAAAGTTCCAAATAAGTAGTGACAAATCAATTTAATATGGTATTATAAATGAGTAAGTTAATTACTCATTAAATTATGCGGGTATAGTTCAGTGGTAAAACTCAACCTTCCCAAGGTTGCGTCGCGAGTTCGATTCTCGTTACCCGCTTCTCATCATCGCTTCGGCGGTGATTTTTTTTGCTTGTTATTCTGCCGGAGCTTGGTATAATAAAGGCATTCCGGTCCCTGGAGTAGTAGTAACGGCGAACGTAATTAGCGACCCCTCGTTGGTGAAAGGAGGGGCGTTGCCGTTACGAAGGCGTGTTAGGGACCAGCAGTTAAATCGAAGTTTGAGTGGAATGATACATTCAATTAGAGTGGTACCGCGGGAAATCTCGTCTCTAGTAAGCATGGGCTTATTAGGGGCTTTTTTACTTTTTAGGAGGAATTTAGGATGAACGAACGTCAACAAGTTGCGTCTGCACTGCAAAAGGTGCTGCCAAACCTCAGTGTGGAAGATCTTGAAGCAAAGTTGGAACGCCCAAAGGATGCTAAGAACGGTGATTACGCCTTTCCAACCTTCTTTTTAGCCAAGGAGCTCCACAGGGCGCCGCAAGTGATTGCTAGCGAACTGGCTGAACAAATCGACCAAAGTGGCTTTGAAAGGGTGGTTGTTGCCGGCCCGTACATTAACTTCTTCTTGGACAAGGCTAGCGTCGGGGGAGAAATCTTGGCCGCCGTCTTGGCGGACCCAGCTAACTACGGGAGCACCGACCTGGGTCACCAGGGGCACGTGACCATTGACCTGTCCTCGCCAAACATCGCCAAGCCAATGGGGATGGGGCACCTGCGTTCAACCGTGATCGGGAACGCCATTGCCAACATCTTGGCTAAGGTCAACTACGTACCGGTACGGATCAACCACCTTGGTGACTGGGGGACCCAGTTTGGGAAGTTGATGGCCGCCTACGAAATGTGGGGGGACGAAGCAGAGGTGCAAAAGGACCCGATCAACACCCTGCAAAAGTACTACGTTAAGATCAACACCGAAGCCGATGAACACCCCGAATACGATGACCTGGGCCGGGAATGGTTTGCTAAGCTCGAACAGGGCGATCCGGAAGCCCAGCGGCTCTGGAAGTGGTTCCGGGAAGTGTCCTTGCAACGGTTTATGAAGATCTACAACCTCTTGGACATTGATTTCGACTCCTTTAACGGGGAAGCCTTCTACAACGATAAGATGGATGAAGTGGTAACCCTCTTAGAAGACAAGCAGTTACTTAAGGAATCCCGTGGGGCCGAAATCGTCGACCTGGAAAAGTACGACTTAAACCCGGCCATGATCCGCAAAAGCGACGGCTCCACCCTGTACCTGACCCGGGACTTGGCGGCCGCTTTATTCCGTAAGCGGATGTACCACCACGCCCAATCCCTGTACGTGGTGGGGGCCGAACAAAGCAACCACTTTGCCCAATTAAAGGCGGTCCTGTCCGAAATGGGCTTCACCTGGTCAGACCAAATTCACCACATTCCGTTTGGTTTGATGAGCTTAAACGGGAAGAAGATGTCTACCCGGAAGGGGAACATTATCCAATTGGAAGACGTCTTAAACGACTCGATCAAGTTGGCCCGCCAACAAATCGAAGAAAAGAACCCGACCCTGGCCAACGCCGACCAAGTGGCCGAAGAAGTGGGGGTTGGCGCCGTGATCTTCCACGACCTGAAGAACGAACGGACCAACTCGGTGGACTTTAAGTTAGAAGAAGTGGTTAAGTTCGAAGGGGAAACCGGTCCATACGTTCAATACGCCCACGCCCGGGCCGAATCGATCCTCCGTAAGGCCGGCCGCCCATCCTTTGAAGGCGCTACGTTGACCGTCGATGGTCAAGAAGCCTGGGAAGTAGCCAAGAAGATTGGTCAATACCAAGAAACGATCGTCCGGGCCGCTAACGAATACGACCCGTCCTTGATTGGGAAGTACGCCCTGTCCTTGGCTAAGTCCTTCAACCAATACTACGCCCACACCCGGATTCTGGAAGAAGACGACCAAAAGCTCTCCCGCTTAGCCCTCGTCCAAGCCGTTTCCGACGTCCTCAAGTCCGCCTTAGCCCTCCTCGGCGTTAAGGCACCAGACGAAATGTAATTTAGTTTAATACGTTGCCCCGTCGCGCTCTGCGGTGGGGCTTTTTTGATACGGGGAAAAGGTTGCCAACTTCATTGCTGAGGGATATCTGCCAAACCATTCGGGCGTCACTCCCGTTTTGGTGACAGGACAAATCTAAAATTTGGCGCAATGACCGCTAGACGGCCTGCTTGATAGGTTGGGTCGCACTCACTGTATTGCGCAAATCTAAACATTTGTCGTGTACCTTATTCGGTATTCGAGCTTACATACGGTTTGTCGAGGAGATTGGGTTGCACTTCCGATAACGTGGAAAATGACCACAGGTCTAGTGCCTAAGTACGGGCGAAGGTGCGTACCGCACCAATCTTCCCCTAGCTTAGCCCACGGCCTGTTTGATAGATTGGGTCGCACTTCCTCCTTGACAAATGGTTAAGATCGGGGCTAGGTTTGGCGCCGGCTTGCTTGCAATGTTAAAATAGTCCCATCATGTTTTCGTTCGGAGGATAAATGATGGAACGTCAAAGACCGCCACGCTTACCATTTAAGGAGCGGTTGAAAGAAGGGGTCAAGCAAGTCGGTCACCGGGTTTGGCAACTAGTTCGCCACCAGTGGCACCGTTTCCAGCTGACCCGCTGGTTGATCATAATTGTCTTGAGCCTCTTTTTGGTGATGAGCGCCTACCTGACCTTTGTGGCTAAAACGTCTAACGTTAAGGACTTAAAGGCCCGCTTGGAGCAGCCAACCCTGGTTTACGACCATAACGGTAAGAGCGCCGGGAGCCTGTATTCACAAAAGGGGACCTACGTTTCCTTAAATAAGATTTCGAGTAACGTTTCCAACGCCGTTTTATCGACGGAGGACCGCAACTTCTACCACGAACACGGTTTCTCGGTTAAGGGACTGGCCCGGGCGGCCTACCTGCTGGTCAAAAATAAGGTCTTGGGCCGGGACTACATTTCCGGTGGGGGATCAACTTTGACCCAGCAACTGGTCAAGAACGCCTTTTTAACCCAGCAGCAAACCTTCTCGCGTAAGGCCGAGGAAATCTTCATCTCGATCGAAGTGGAAAATCAGTACTCCAAAAAAGATATCTTGACCATGTACTTGAATAACGCCTACTTCGGTCACGGGGTTTGGGGAGTGCAAGACGCCGCTAAGCGTTACTTTAACGTTAACGCTAGCCAGTTGACGGTGCCACAAGCCGCGACCTTGGCGGGGATGCTGACGTCGCCGGGGATTTACGACCCGGTTGACCACCCGAAATTAGCCAAGGAACGGCGCAACCTCGTCTTGGACCTGATGGTGGAAAATAATAAGCTGACCCAGGCACAGGCCAATGCCTACAAGAAGGTGCCGTTAACCGTTGAAGATGGGTACAGTAATTCCAACACCTACAAGTACCCGTACTACTTTGACGCCGTAATTTCGGAGGCGATCAAGGATTACGGCCTGACCGAAAAAGAGGTTATGAATAACGGCTACAAGATTTACACCACCCTCGATCAGGGGCAGCAAGAAGCGATGCAAGATACCTACGATAATGACAACAACTTCCCGTCCACCAAGGCTGACGGGACGATCGTTCAGTCAGCTTCGATTGTCGTTAACCCTAAGACCGGGGGCGTGACGGCCGTGGTCGGCGGGCGTGGGACCCACGTCTTCCGGGGCTACAACCGGGCCACCCAAATGCGGCGCCAACCGGGGTCGACGATCAAGCCGATTGCCGTCTACACCCCGGCCCTCTTGCACGGCTACTTCTACGATTCGACCCTGCAAGACAAGCTCCAATCCTACGGGACTAACAAGTACACCCCGAAAAACTACGACAACACCTACTCGGGATCGGTACCGATGTATAAGGCCCTGTACGAAAGTCTCAACGCTCCGGCGGTCTGGCTCTTAAACAAGATCGGGGTCGACACCGGCTACAAGATGGCCCAAAAGTTTGGCCTACCGGTAGTGAAGAGCGATAAAAACCTGGCGCTGGCGCTCGGGGGCTTAACCGACGGGGTTTCGCCACAACAAATGGCCCGGGCCTACGCCGTCTTTGCCTCGGGTGGGGAGCTGCCGACGACCCACTACATCACCAAGATCGTGGACGCCTCGGGCAAGGTCGTTAAGCGCAAGAACAAGTTGACGACCAAGCGGATCATCTCTAAGAAGGTGGCCAACACGATGACCTCGATGATGATCGGGGTCTTCAAGCACGGGACCGGGAAGAACGCCGCCCCGAGTGGTTACACGATCGCCGGAAAGACCGGGACGACCAATTCCGGTTTGACGAATGATGACAACGACCGCGATAAGTGGATCATCGGCTACACCCCCGACGTGGTGGTGGTGACCTGGGAAGGTTATGACACTACCACTAAGACTAACCAGCTTTACGACGTCGAAAATAACGACATCTACGGCCTCTTTAAGACCGAAATGAGTGGGGTCTTGTCTAACACCTCCGGGACTAAGTTCACCGTCCAAGACGCCCAAACCAAGGCGCAAGAGGCGGCCAAGTCCGCATCATCATCGAACTCGTCTGGCTCCAACCTGTGGAACCGGGTTTCCGACTTTGCCAATAACGTTAACCAACAGGTTCAAAACGCCTGGAGCAACATCCGCTCGCTCTTCTAGCTAGACCAGGCCGGTCATGATACAATGAAAGCAATGTCAATTAGGAGGACACATTCAAATGGTTGTAAACATTTACGATACGGCAAACGAACTGGAACGCCAAATGCGGCAAACGCAGGAATTCATCGGCTTAAAGGAAGCCTTTGATGACTTAAAGGCCGACAAGGAAGCAACGGACCTGTTCGTTAAGTTCCAAGCTAAGCAAGCGGCGGCCCAACAAAAGCAAATGCAGGGCCAAGAAATTTCCGAAGATGAAATCAAGGAAATCCAAGCCCTGGCCAAAGACGTTACCAGCAAGGACGTCATCCAAGCCTTGATGGCCAAGGAACAACAAGTTGACCAAATGATCCAACAATTAAACCAGATCATCACTGGCCCGCTACAAGAACTTTACAAGCAATTCGGCCCGCAAGAGGGCTAGTTACGGGGAAGTGTGACCAACCCTCTTGACAAACCGTACTTAGGCACTAGGTTTGTGGTTGGGAGCACGTTAGCTGTGTAACATTCAAGATTTGAAAAGAGGCTGGGGAAACTTTGATTTTCCCAGCCTCTTTTAACAAGGAGGGATCACGATGGAGATTGGTAACTTAACTAGCGGGGTGGCGACCGAAGGGGTGGCACTGATTAAGGACGCCCAGTTAAAGACGACCCGGACCGGGAACCCCTTTTTAGCCCTGCGCTTTGCCGACCGGACCGGTGAAATCAGCGGTAACCTTTGGGACACAACCGAAAACCAGGTCGCCCAATTTAAGGCCGGGGTGGTGGTGGAGCTCGCCGGCCAGGTCGAAACCTACCAGGACCAGTTGCAGTTTCGGATCCAGGAGCTGCGCCTGGCTAGCCCAGAGGAGGGCCAACCGGAAGACTTTGTGCCCCGGGTGGCGGAAACGGACGGGGAACTAAAGGATGACCTGCGGCCCTTTTTAGCGGCCATTCATCAGGTTGAATGGGCGACGATCGTTAATCATTTGTTTAAAAAATACGGAGCGCCCTTCTTTAACTTCCCGGCGGCCAAGGTCAACCACCACGCCCTGGTCGGTGGGTTGGCCTTTCACACCCTGTCGATTTTGCGCCTGGCTAAAAACGTTTGCGACCAGTACCCGGGGATCAACCGGGAACTCCTGTACGCCGGCGCCCTTTTGCACGACATGGGTAAGGTAATCGAGTTGTCCGGCCCGGTAGCGACCCAGTACACCACGACCGGGAACTTGTTGGGCCACATTTCCATCGTTGATGGCGAAATTGTCGCCTGTTGCCAAGAGGTCGGTTTATTGCCGACCAACCCCCAGGTGGTCTTGCTTCGCCACGTCATATTGGCCCACCACGGCCTGCGTGAGTACGGGTCCCCTGTTGAACCGGAGCTAATGGAAGCGGAGGTCTTACACCGCCTAGATGAGCTCGATGCGGCGATCACCGAAATTAACGGGGCGTTAGAGCAAACCGCCCCGGGTGAATTTTCGCCCCGCCAGTTTGCCCTTGGCCGCCGGCAGTTCTACCGGCTCCCAACCGGACAAGACACGAAGAAAGCGTGAAGAAAGCCTAAAAGCTTTCTAAGGAGCAAGCACGTGCTTTTTGAGTGTGTTATATTAGATTGGTGAAAAAATCCAAAGGATGTGAGATAGTTTGAAATCAAAGAAAATGTTGGCAATCATCGCTGGGTTAGCCCTAGCATTGCCGTTGGCCGCCTGCGGTAACAAGGCGGTCGCCACCACCAGTGGTGGAAAGATCACGGAGAGCGAATACTACTCCAGCATGAAGCAAACCTCCAATGGGAAACAAGTGCTTCAGCAAATGATCCTAGACAAGGTGTTGGAAAAGCAGTACGGAAGCAAGGTTTCGACTTCCGAGGTGAACTCCGAATACAACGCCTACAAAAAGGAGTACGGCTCCTCATTTTCAACCGTTTTATCTGAGGAAGGCTTGACCGCCAAGTCCTTTAAGCAACAGATTCGTTCTAACCTGCTCTTAAAGGCCGCCGTGCGCAATTACTCCACCTTCTCCTCCAGCGCTTTAAAGAAGCAATGGAAGAAGTACGAGCCAAAGGTTCAGACCGCCGAAATTCTGGTGGGTTCAAAGGAAACGGCCCAAAGCATCATCGACACCTTAAACAACACGTCGGGAAGCAAGCTTAAGGAATTCAAGAAGCTGGCTAAGTCCAAGTCCACCGACACGACGACCAAGTCTAACGGTGGGGTCTTATCCGCCTTTGATAATACGGATACTAGCTTGCCATCTGCTTACCGTAAGGCCGCCTTTGCTTTGAAGACCGGTGAATACACGACCGAACCGGTTAAGACCGACAACGGTTACTACGTCATTTACATGATCAAGCACCCGGCTAAGGGTAAGTACTCTTCTCACATCAGCGACTTGAAGGACCAAATCGTTACCCAAAACCTGAACAACTCGACCTTCTTACACAACGTTGTTTCCAAGGTCTTAAAGAAGGGTGACGTTTCGATTAAGGATTCTGACTTAAAGAACATTATGGACGACTACTTGACTAGTTCTTCGTCAACGTCTTCCACGACTTCTAGCTCCAGTTCTTCTAGCGCTAGCGAATCATCGTCATCTAACTAATCAATGATTAACGGGTGACAATAAAAGCCCAGCACAGTTCGCATTCAGCGAGCTGGCTGGGCTTTGTTATTGGGTAGGTTACTGCTGACGTTCTTGAACCGTCTTTAACACGGCTTGGATCTTTTCCACGTGCGGGGCGATCTTGGTTTGAAAACGGCTGACTTCCGCTTGCAGGTCACTCACCACCGGGGAGAGGTGGGCGACTTCCGTTTGGAGGCGCTTGGTATTTTGGGCTAGCTGGGCGGTGCTGGTTTTGAGGGCGAGCACCTGATTCTTTAGCATCGCCAGCTTAGCGCGTTGGTTAGCAAACATGTTAGTCCTCCAGGTGGTCGATGATCGCTTGTTGGATGGCGGTGTACTTTTCCTCGTTGTATTCCCCGGAATTATCAACGAAGTGAATGGAGAAGTCGTCATCCTTGGTGTAACGTGGGATCAAGTGGATGTGGGAGTGGAAGACCGACTGGTAAGCGACGGCCCCGTTGTTGTTGACGACGTTCATCCCCTCGATGGCCGGGTTGGAATCACGAACGGCGCGGGCCACCTTTGGCAGGCGGGTAAACACGTCTTGGGCTAGTTGTTCGTCGTAGTCAAAGAGGTTGGCGACGTGTTCTTTGGGCACCAGGAGGGTGTGGCCCGGCGTGTTTTGGGAAATGTCTAAAAAGGCGTAGACCAGGTCGTCTTCGTAAACCTTGTAGCTAGGGATTTCCCCGGCGATAATCTTACAAAAAATGCAATCACTCATACTAAAACCTCGCTTTAAAAACCAAGTTACAATGATGAGTTTATTTTACCACGAACTGGGGTGGCACTGGCGAAGAAAGGGCGCCACTACTTGTTAACAAGAAGATAGGGTATAATACAAACATTGGACAGCAATGAGGAGGGACACCATGATTTTAGAAATTGATGACTTGGTTGGCGGCTACTCGCGGGTCCCGGTCTTAAAAAAGGTCTCCTTTAAAGTTGAAGAGGGCCAACTGGTCGGTTTGATCGGTTTAAACGGGGCCGGCAAGTCAACCACGATCAACCACGTGATTGGCCTCTTGCACCCGTTCTCCGGCACGATTAAGGTCGGTGGCAAGCAGTTAAAAGACGACGCCGAGGGGTACAAGGCCCAGATCGCCTACATTCCCGAAACACCGATTCTTTACGACGAGTTGACCCTGCGGGAGCACTTAGCCCTGACGATCCGGGCCTACCAAATGGATGAACAGGCCGCTTGGCAACGGGCGCAGCGGCTCTTAAAGATGTTTCGCCTGGATAACAAGTTGGACTGGTTTCCGGTGGACTTTTCCAAGGGGATGCGCCAGAAGGTGATGATCGTGGCCGCCTTCATGACCGAAGCTAAGCTCTTGGTGGTCGACGAACCCTTTTACGGTTTGGACCCGCTCGCGGTGCACGACTTGTTGAACCTGATCCAGGAGAAAAAAGAGCAGGGCGTCGGTATTTTGATGTCGACCCACGTCTTGGATACCGCCCAGCGTTACTGTGACCGCTTCGTCCTCTTGGCCGACGGGAAGGTGAAAACCCAGGGGACCCTCGCGGAACTAACGGCAGGCGGGCAGACCCTGGATGAGGTCTACTTGAACTTAGCAAGGGATGAGCAACATGGGTGATTTATTTGAACAACGGCGGCGCCGCCACTTCGTTCTCTTAATGAAGTACTGGCGGCTCGTCTTCAACGACCACTTCATCATCGCCCTCTTCTTTTTGTTTGGTGCGTTGGCATACACCTACGCCCAGATGATTGCCCACGTTAGCCCCGGCCAGTGGTGGGCAAAGCTGTTTTTGACCCTCTGGTTAGGCTTGATCGTTCACGTTGGCCGGTTGGCGACCCTAGTTGAACCGGCCGACCCGGTCTTTTTATTGCCGCAAACCAGCTCGATGATCAACTACTTCCGGCGGGCCCGTTACTACAGCCTGATTGGCGGTGAGGCCATCACAATTTTGGCCACCGTGGTGGTGTTGCCGTTGGCGATGGCGACCGTTAAACTGACCGGCTTTGAGGTGGGGGAAATCATCGCCTCAATGGTATTATTGAAGTTTGCCCACTTGATCTTGGCTCAGCGCCACCTCTCCTTGGTGACCAATTTAACCATGCTCAACGTGGCGGGCTTTGGCGAACCCTTAGTGGCCCAAGTGATTACCTGGTGGGTATCGCCAACCTGGGGCTTTGTAGCAACGATCGTCATGAGCATCGGCCACTTCGCCCACCTCCGGGTCACCGAAGACGCCGATTGGGCCAAGGCGATCCGCTTTGAACGGGAGCGGATGGAATCGGTCTACCGCTTCTTCAACCTCTTCACCGACGTACCGCAAGTGCAAGGTAAGGTTAAGCGCCGCGCTTGGGCCAACGGGTTGATTAACTGGTTAGCCAAGGGCAATGCCTGGACCTTCTTGTACGCCCGGGGCCTGGTGCGCAACGTCGAGTTATCTGGCTTAATTGCCCGCTTGACGGCCTTGATGATGGTGGTGCTCTTCTTTGTCCCACTAGCCTGGCTTAACACCGCCCTGTTGGTGATCGGCCTGTATTTGATTATCACCCAGCTGACCCCCCTGGCCGACCACTTTGAAGCCAAGGTCTTCACCCACGTCTACCCCTTCCCACCAAAAGAGCGCCAGGCCGCCTTTGTTAAGGTGGCCACCAAGGTAGCGGTGGTGGTGGCCGTTTTATTGGCGGTCGCCTCTTTGGGGGTCAGGTTGGACTGGCAACGAGCGGGAATCAACCTAGTCGTCGCCCTAATTGAAGGGTGCTTGTTGACCCGTTACTACTTAAAAACACGAATTCACTAGCGAAATGAGGAACTAACATGCGCGTAAAGCACAAAAAGTGGGCCGTACCCCTGATGGAAGCCCACCCCGAAATGATGACGATGGACCCGGCCAGCTTTAAGGGCCGTTGGCAAGAACGGTTTGCCAAGCCCCAACCGCTTCAAGTAGAAGTGGGGATGGGGAAGGGCCAGTTCATTATCGGGATGGCCAAGGCCCACCCTGAAATTAACTTTATCGGCTTAGAAATCGAATCGACGGTGGCGGCGATCGCCCTTAAAAACGCCCTTCCCGAGCAATTACCAAACCTGACCCTGGTCCGCGGCGACGGGGCCGGCTTGGACACCTACTTTGAAGACGGCAGCATTGACCGGCTGTACTTGAATTTCTCCGATCCGTGGCCAAAGACTCGCCACGAAAAACGGCGCCTGACCTACAAGACCTTCCTGGCCAACTACCAACAGGTGGTTAAGCCGGGGGGCGGCTTGGAGTTTAAGACTGACAACCAGGGGCTGTTTGAGTACTCCTTAACCAGCCTTAACAACTTCGGGATGATTTTTGACGGCGTCTGGTTAAACTTGCACGAAAGCCCGGAAAACGAGGGCAACGTGGAGACCGAATACGAGCAGCGTTTTGCGAGCCTCGGTCAACCCATCTACAAGCTTAAGGCGCACTTCCCGGTAAACTAAAAAGGGCAGCTGGATTTCCAGCTACCCTTTTTTATGTTGCAGAAAAGGTACTTCTCACGGCCTGTCGAGGAGATTGGGTCGCACTTCTATTAACGTGCTCCTAACCACGAGCCTAGTGTCTAAGTACGGGCAAAGAACGGTGCGTACCGCACCAATCTTCCCCTAGCTTAGCCCACGGCCTGTCGAGGAGATTGGGTCGCACTTCTTCTTAATTCATCCTCTTCAACTCAATGATTGAACCGGTGTAAGCGTCGGCTAAAAATTCGTAGTTGACCAATTGGTCGTCTTCTTGGCGCCGCAAGCCACCGCGGTAAGCCGTGGTCTTATAAGCAAAGCGTTGGAAGGGAATCGGTTGGTAGTCAATCCAAGAGCCGGCCAGGGGGCCTTCTTTTTTAAAGTCGTTGGTGACGAGCTTGAGAATGGTTTTAGCCCCACGGCGACGGTCACCAAACATCTTGCCAGTGACAAAGCCTGCCAACGCCGCTCCCCCGAGGGTTAGCGGAATCATCCAGGGGTTTAAGGAACCATTTAAATTATCCATAAGCAGGTCGCTTCCTTTGCTAGATCGGCAATGCCTTGATCTGAGATTAATCGACTATATTGTACCATACTGACCCGGTGGTGCAATTGATTGCCCCACGGCTCAATTACTTGGCAGGTGGCGGGGACTATGCTATGATACCGATAAATAGTAAGTGAAAGTAGGAGGTTTCAAAATGGAAACTTTACCAAAGACGGACCTGGCCGGGTTAAATGACCGCGTCAAGGACGGTAAGCACGTGCTCTTTTTTACGGCCGGTTGGTGCCCAGACTGCGCCTTTATTAAGCCAGCGATGCCGGAAATTGAACGCGACTTTGCCGATTACCAATTCATTAAGGTCGACCGGGACGAAAACATCGATTTAGCCGCCGACCTGGGCATCATGGGCATCCCGTCCTTCGTTGCCTACAAGGATGGGCAAGAAATTGGCCGCTTCGTCAACAAGGACCGCAAGACCAAGGAACAGGTGGAAAGCTTCTTACGCAGTTTATAAGCTAATGAAAATCCCGTCGCCCTTAGTGGTGGCGGGTTTTATAATTATCTGCCCGCCGGCGGGGGAATATGGTACACTTAGGTTTGGTTTATTTAGAAAAATGAATGGAGATGTGAGTCTTACATGCTAATTGCAAGTTACAATCGTCCCGGCATGGGCGACGTATTGGTGACGATGGTCAACAACGGCAGTGGGGAGCAAACGGTTACTACCAAGCAAAACGTGACCGAGATTAAGGACGCCCAGGGTCAGCTTTTGGGCTACAACTTCCAAAACGCCAGCCAACTGCTGCCGGATTTGGAAGGACACCGGGGGCAAGTAGTCCTAACTGAAGACCAGGTGGCCACTTTGAACCAGGCGATTCAAGAAGCCGGCTTTGCAACCCCGTTGGTGGCCGACCTCAGCCCTAAGTTTGTGGTTGGTTACGTCAGTGAAATGGAAGACCACCCCAAGTCCGATCACTTGCACATCACCAAGGTGGACCTGGGGGACGAAACGGTGCAGATCGTCTGCGGGTCACCCAACATTGAAAACCACGTTAAGGTGATTGTAGCGAAGGTCGGCGCCATGATGCCATCCGGGCAGATTATTTGGCCGGGGGAACTGGTCGGCGTTGAATCCGACGGGATGATTTGTGCTGGGCGCGAGTTGAACCTGAAGAACGCCCCGGACAAGCCGGGGTGCGTCATTTTACCAGCTGACTTTGGTCAACCGGGTGACGCCTTTGACTTCGAGAAGGGTAACCAACTGTTTTAACGAGCGGACGGCACGAGAGGAAGCAATCATGGAAAAAAAGACTTACTACTTTGTCGGAATTAAGGGGACCGGGATGGCCGCCTTGGCCCGTCTCTTAAAGGACCTGGGGAATGAGGTTTTGGGCTCGGATATCGAAAAAGAAACCTTTACCCAACAACCACTAGCAGACGCCGGGATCCCGGTGCTCTCCTTTGACCCGGCCAACCTAAAGGAAGGCATGATCGTGGTCCAGGGGAACGCCTTTAGTGATGACCACGAAGAAATTGTGCGGGCAAAGGAAATGGGCCTCAAGATCCAATCTTACCCGGAAACGGTGGAACAAGTGGTCGCTAACCACACCTCGATTGGGGTGGCCGGTGCACACGGTAAGACCAGCACGACCGGGTTATTAGCCCACGTTTTATCCAACGTCGAACAGACCTCCTACTTGATCGGTGACGGGGTCGGTGTCGGGGTGGCGGACGCCCGCTTCTTCGTCTTTGAAGCCGACGAATACCGGGACCACTTCCTGGCTTACCACCCGGACTACGCGATCATGACCAACGTTGACTTCGACCACCCGGACTACTTCAAGGACTTGGCCGACGTCAAGGATTCCTTTGAAACCTACGGCCGGCAAGTCAAAAAGGGTCTCTTTGTCTGGGGTGAGGATAAGAGCCTGCGTGACTTAAACGTTGACGTGCCCGTTTACTACTACGGAACGGCACCCGATGATGACTTCCGGGCGGCCAACATCGTCCGGACCCCGGATGGCTCCACTTATGACGCTTACTACAAAGATCAAAAGCTGGGGACCTTTACCATCCACTTGTACGGGGAACACTCCGTCTTGAATTCGTTGGCCGTGGTGGCCGTGGCCTACATGGAAAAGATCGACTTGGAAAAGATCAAGGCCGAATTGGCCAACTTCAGCGGGGTGAAGCGGCGGTTTGCCGAAGAAGACATCGCCGATATGAAGGTGATTGACGATTACGCCCACCACCCGTCGGAAATCAAGGCGACCATTGACGCCGCCCGCCAAAAGTTCCCACAAAAGGAACTAGTGGTGGTCTTCCAACCCCACACCTACTCACGGCTAGCCGCTTACCTGACGGAATTTGGCCAGAGTTTAAGCCGGGCTGACAAGGTCTTTGTGACGCCGATCTTTGGCTCGATTCGTGAACAAAACGGGTCGGTTTCGGCCAAGGACCTCGAGGACCTGATCCCGGGTAGCGAGGACATCGATCAAGCATCGATTACCAAGCTGTTGGCATACCACGACGCCGTGGTGGTCTTCATGGGGGCCGGTGACATCGAAAAGTACGAGGATGATTACAAGGCCCGTTTGAAAGAGCGGGGGTAAATTAGTTGAAGGGAATGGTGGCATTTGCTACCATTCTTTTAGTTAGTAAAACTCTTTTAGTTAGTAAAACAGAAAATTTAATGGGAGGTCATATCGTGGACAACTTTTCACGTGAGCCCGAACGGCGTGAAGTAAACGTCAGCGGGCTAAATACCTTTTTGACCCGGATGTACGGGTTGATGTCTTTAGCAGTCTTCGTCTCGGCCATTACGGCCTACCTGACCATGACCGTCTTCAAAGCGGCGGTCTTCACCTTTGTTGCTGGGCATGCCGGCTTGGTCTGGATCATTTTGCTCTTGCCAATCGCCCTTTCGATGGGGATTAGCTTTAGCGCCACCAGGAATCCGGTCGGTTCCTTTATCATGTTGATGTTGGTGTCGATCATCTATGGGGTTGAGTTCTCCTTGATCTCGGCAATGTACACGGCGGCCAACATTGCGGCGGCCTTCGTTTCGTCGGCCGTGATCTTCGTGACGATGGCGGTCTTTGGGACGGTCACCAAGCGCGACCTCAGTAAGGCCGGTAGCCACGCCATGGCGGCGTTGGTGGCCTTGATCATCGCTTCTTTAATCAACATGTTCTTGCACTCAGCAGCGATTACCTACATCTTCTCCTACATCGCCGTGATCATCTTCGTGGTCTTAACGGCTTGGGATGCCCAGAAGATGAAGGCCATCTACGTTAACTACGGGGCCGAAGTTTCCATGGGCGGCTTGGCCGTCATGGGGGCCTTACAGCTTTACCTCGACTTCATTAACTTATTCTTACAGCTCTTGCAAATCTTTGGGATGAGCAACCGCGACTAACAAAAAAGAACCGTGCCAAAAGCGCGGTTCTTTTTTGTTAGTTTAAGAAATCGGCCACTAATTGAAGGGTGGTTTCCCGTTGGTCGCCGTCGCCACGTAACTGGTGGCTGGCCCCCTCCAGGAAGTGGATCACCCCGTTTTGGTACATAACGTTGTACTTTTGTGAGGCCTTGGGGTCGACCACCATGTCGGCCAGGCCGTGGATCATCAAAACCGGGCCGGCGTAGTGCTGGGCGGTTTCGTAAATTGGCAGCAGTTGGGCGGTCCTGAAGTAGTCGCCGCCGACTTTGAAGCCACCAACCGTTACGTAGTCGGGAATGTGGTTGGGATCGTAGGTGGTTCCTTGGCAAGTCCCGATCAGGGCGTCATCTTTGAGGGTGGCAGCTGGGGCCAAGAGAACTAACTTGTCAATCACGTCGCGGTAGTAGGCGGCGAGCATCGAAGCCACCACCCCGCCTTGTGAGTGGCCAACCAGGATGATTTCCTTTGCCTGAACCTCCTGGCGGGCGTAGTCGATGATCTTCATGCCGTCTTGAAGTTCGCTTAACACGGTCATGTCGCTAAACTGACCGTCGGACTTACCGCAACCGGCAAAGTCAAACCGTAACGTGGCCAGGCCCTGGTCGTTTAAGCGGTGGGCCAGTTGGTTTAAGAGGTTCTCCTCGGTGTAACCTAGGTCACCCTTAAAACCGTGCATTAAAATGGCGATCCGGTCGTTTGGCACCTGGTCGCTCCCCTCGAGCAGCCCCCGTAAGGTAAGACCGGCACTCTTGATTGCAACTTCCATTGTATCAACTCACTTTCATGTTTATCCTTACGATACCCGGGTCAAAAGGCGATGGCAAGCGCTTTATTTAAGGGGGCGGACAAGCGGCGGGGCGCAAAGTTTGCTACAATGGGAGCAATGACTAAGAAGGGACGGATAAAAATGGCTAAGCAGCTTTTATTAATCGACGGGAATAGCATCGTCTTCCGGGCGTTTTTCGCCATGCACAACCAGATGGAGAAGTTTACCAACCAGGCGGGGTTACACACGGCGGCCATCTACGGGTTCAAACTGATGCTGGATCACATATTAAAGGAGGTTCAACCAGACGCCGCCTTGGTGGCCTTTGACGCCGGCAAGACCACCTTTCGGACCGAAAAGTACGCCGATTACAAGGGGAGCCGTGATAAAACGCCGGGTGAGCTAGTGGAACAACTGCCCTACGTACGTAAGCTGGTCGAAGCAAGTGGCCTCCACGCTTACGAACTAGTTAATTACGAGGCCGATGACATCATTGGGACCCTGGCCAAGGAAGGGGACCAGGCCGGCTTTGAGACGATGATTGTGACTGGGGACCGTGATTTGACCCAGCTGGCCACCGACCACACCACCGTGGCCGTTACCAAGCGCGGGGTGACCCAAACCGAGGAGTTCACTCCGGCATACATGCAAGAAAAGCTGGGCGTCACCCCACGCCAATACATCGATGTGAAGGCCCTGATGGGGGATAGCTCCGATAACTACCCCGGGGTTACCAAGATTGGTGAAAAAACGGCGGTCTCCCTGATTCAGGAATACGGCTCTTTGGACGGGTTGTACGAAAACATCGCCGCGATGAAAAAGTCCAAGCGCAAGGAAAACCTGATCAACGAAGAAAAGATTGCTCGGGAGTGCCAAGACCTAGCGACGATCCACCGGGACGCTCCGCTGGCGATCGGCTTAAAAGACATCGCCTACCAGGGACCGGACGAAGCCGCCCTAATTGACCTGTACCAAGAATTAGACTTCAAGTCCTTTTTAAAGGAGCTAGGCGCCCAAGAAGGGGGCGCACAAGTTGACCAAGCGCCAATCGAATACCAGGTGTTAGACGAAGACAACATGGCGTTGGTTGATCAACTCGGGGCTACCGTTTGCTTTCAATTAGAAATGCCGGACGCTAACTACCACGAATCACCACTGGCCGGCTTTGTAATTGGCGATGGCAAGCGGTGGCTAGTCAGCCGTAACGCCGACCTATTAACCACCGCCCCGCTAAAGAAGCTACTCGAAGACCCAGCGGTTGAAAAGGACGTCTTCAACGCCAAGGCCCAGCTGGTCGGCTTACACCGGTTAGGGGTTGACCTGGCCGGGGTCGACTTTGACTTGCTCTTGGCTTCTTACCTGCTCAACACGAGTGAAAACGCCAATGACTTAGGGGTGCTGGCGGCTGCCCACGATTACCACCAGGTCCAAACTGATGAAGAGGTTTACGGGAAGGGTGCTAAGCGGGCCATTCCGGCTGACGACGAGGTCTTTTTCACCCACCTAGCCAAAAAGGCCCGGGCGATTAGGGACCTTAAAGAACCCCTATACCAACAGCTGACCGATAACGAGCAACTACCGCTCTACGAAGACATTGAACGCCCCTTGTCCTCGGTCTTGGCCCACATGGAAATCACCGGGATTCATGTCGACGCAGCGACCCTAAAGGAGATGGGCTCCAAGTTAGTTGAACGTGAGGCGGAGCTAGAACAGGCGATTTACCAAGAAGCCGGCGAGGAGTTTAACATTAACTCCCCGAAGCAGCTGGGCGTAATCTTATTTGAAAAGATGAAGCTACCGGTCATCAAAAAGACCAAGACCGGCTACTCGACGGCCGTCGACGTCTTAGAAAAGCTGGCCGACCGGGCACCGATCGTCCAAGACATCTTGGCCTACCGGCAAATCAGCAAGCTACAATCAACTTACATCACCGGCTTACTCAAGGTGATCCACCAAGACGACCAAAAGATCCACACCCGCTACTTGCAGACCCTAACGGCGACCGGCCGTCTCTCGTCAGTCGACCCGAACCTGCAAAACATTCCGGTTCGCCTGGAAGAAGGGCGCCAAATCCGGCGGGCCTTTACCCCCTCGGCACCGGGGTGGAAGATCTTTTCGTCGGACTACTCGCAGGTTGAACTGCGGGTTTTGGCCCACGTCACCGGCGATAAGAACATGCAGGCTGATTTCTTGGCGGGCAAGGACATCCACGCCGCCACGGCCAAGCGGATCTTCCACTTGCAAAGCGAAGACGAAGTGACCCCCAACATGCGCCGGCAGGCCAAGGCGGTCAACTTCGGGATTGTGTACGGGATTTCCGATTACGGCCTAGCCCAAAACATCCACGTCTCCCGCCCACAGGCCCACGAATTCATCCAGAGTTACTTCAAGGAATTCCCGGGGGTGGAAAAGTACGTTCACGACATCGTGGAACTGGCTAAACAGCAGGGCTACGTCGAAACCCTGACCCACCGGCGCCGTTACCTGCCGGAAATTCACGCGAAGTCCTTTACCCAGCGTTCCTTTGCCGAACGAATGGCCATGAACACCCCGATTCAGGGGTCGGCTGCCGACATCATCAAGATTGCCATGATCCGAATGGAAAAGGCCTTAAAGGAGCGGGGCTTACGGGCCCGGATGCTCTTGCAGATCCATGACGAACTGGTCTTTGAAGCGCCGGAAGAAGAAATCGCCACCTTAGAGGAGCTGGTTCCTTCCATTATGGACTCGGCCGTAAAGCTAGACGTACCACTGAAGGTGGAAAGCAAGTCCGGGGCAACCTGGTACGACCTGAAAAAATAAGCTAGGGCGGTGGGCAAATTACTTGCCAGTCCGCCTTTTTTATTGATAATTTAGAGTGATTATAAACAAAAAGGGGAGTTAAGTATGCCAGAAATGCCAGAAGTTGAAACCGTGCGGCGGGGGTTAATGCGAATCGCGGCCGGCCGTCAGATCAAGGGGATTGACGTCAATTACGGGAAGACGATTGAAAATGACGTCGAGGAGTTTCGCCAGGCCTTGATCGGCCAAACCATCGAACGAATCGACCGCCGGGGGAAGTACTTGCTCTTCCGCTTTTCCAACGACCTGACAATGGTCTCCCACCTACGGATGGAGGGGAGTTACTTTAACCAACCGACCGGCGCCGAAGTTGATAAGCACACCCACGTGATTTTTCACTTCACCGACGGCACCGACCTGTGCTACCGCGACACCCGTAAGTTTGGGCGGATGCACCTGGTTAAAACCGGGGAAGAAATGACGGTCGGCGGGCTGAAAACGATCGGCCCGGAACCAACTGAAGAGGACTTTCAGTTTGATTACTTCAAGCAGATCCTCAAGAAGAGCCGGAGCAAGATTAAGCCCTTCTTGTTGGATCAGTCCCACGTGGCCGGGTTAGGTAACATCTACGCTGACGAAGTCCTTTGGCAAACCCAAATTAACCCCGAGCAACCGGCTAATTCGCTGACTGACGATCAAATTAAGCGCCTGCGCGAAAACATCATCGCAGAAATCGCCCGGGCCACGGCGGGCCACGGGACGACCGTCCACACCTTTAAAAACGCCTTCGGGGACGCTGGTCAATTCCAAAATGAACTCCAGGCTTACGGGCACAGCGGTGACGCTTGCCCGCGCTGCGGCACCAAGCTAGTCAAAATTAAGGTGGCCCAGCGGGGGACGACTTTTTGTCCGCACTGCCAAGCGCTGGTGGAACCAGATGACTAAGGTAATTGGTTTAACCGGCGGGATTGCCAGCGGCAAATCGACCGTGGCGGCCCAGTTGCGCCAAGCCGGCCTGGTGGTCCTTGATGCCGACCAAGTCGCCCGGGCGGTGGTCCAAAAAGACAGTCCCGGCCTGCTAGCGCTGACCCGGGCCTTCGGACGTCAAATTTTAAAGCCGGATGGGAGCCTAAACCGGGCCAAACTAGGGCAACTGGTCTTTAGTGACCCGGCGGCCAGGAAACAAGTTGACGCCATTACCCACCCCTTGATTCGCCAAGTTTTTGAAGCAAGCCTAGCCGCGTTGAAACGACTAGGGGTGCCGCTAGTTGTCTTAGACGTTCCCTTGTTGCTGGAAGCCGGCTACCAACGCTATTGCGATCAGGTGGTGGTCGTCAAGGTTGACCCGCTTACCCAACTGCACCGTTTGATGGCCCGTAACCACTACGGTAGCCAAGAAGCCAGGGAACGAATCGCCACCCAAATGCCGTTAGCGGAAAAATTGGCCCACGCCGACGTGGTAATTGATAACAACGGGAGCAGGGAAAAGACTGCCCGTCAGGTGGCTAAGTTGATTGCTAGCTGGCGGGAAGGGGCCGATTTGCACTCTGTGGTATAATATAGTTTACGAAACTATTTGTCAGGAAATCAGGAGGAACTTCGATGCTTTGTCCACACTGTCATCATAATGGATCACGCGTGATCGACAGTCGCCCCGCTGAAGATGGGATGTCCATCCGGCGGCGGCGCGAATGCGTCAACTGTGGCTTCCGCTTTACCACCTTTGAACGATACGAGGAAACACCGTTACTCGTGGTCAAAAAGGATGGAACCCGGGAAGAATTTAACCGCCAAAAGATCTTAAACGGGCTCGTGCGCTCGGCGGAAAAGCGGCCGGTCAGCATGGATAAGCTAACCAAGATTGCCGATCACGTCGAAGCCCGGGTCCGGCGCCTTGGTGAAAACGAGGTCTCCAGTCAGGTCATCGGTGAGTTTGTCATGAACGAACTTAAACCGGTCGACGAAATTGCCTACATCCGCTTCGCCAGTGTCTACCGCCAGTTTAAAGACGTCGATGCCTTCTTTAAGGAAATTGAATCGATGAAAAAGGAGGAGCGTTGATGGGTACCACCCCATTTAAGCTACAACCGCAAACCGGCTACCTCGTCGCCGCCAGTCCGGATTATGCCGGCATAGTTCAAGAGTGGTTGGTGGATTACTACCAACCACTACTTAGCCCCACGGCGCTTAGCTTATTGTTGGCACTTAGCGGGCGGTTGGTCCCCAACCCGATGCCAGCGGAGCGCCACCAGCACACCGTCCTGTTGGACCAATTAGGGGTGGGGATTAATCAAATTGACCAGGCCCGCGGCCAACTGGAGGCCCTGGGGTTGTTGCGGACCTTCTTTCGGGTCGATCAGCTGGGCCCGGTAGTGATCTACCAGCTACAGGCCTTAAAGAGCCCCGCGGAATTCATTAACGAGGACCTGTTTGCCGTCGTTCTTTTACAACACGTGGGGGAACGGCACTACCAGCAGTTGGTGGACAAGGCTAACCGTTACCACCTGGCTACCGATGACTATCACGAGTTAACCCAGGGCTTTTTTGAGGTCTTCAAGCCGCTGGCGTCCCCGGCGGACCAGCACACCGTGGCGGCAAGCAAGGACCAGTTGGGCCAGCCGAGCGAACCACGGGTAACGGCCCCTGAACCAAGCGTTGACTGGCAATTCTTGGCCAACCAGGTTCAGGCCCAGGGATTAGCTAGCGACCAACTATCAAAGCACCGCCAGTTGATCATTGCCGAAAAGCGGGTTTACGGTTTGACGGAGCTGGAGTTGGCCACCCTACTGTTGGCGGCCACCGATTTAACCACGGGCGAACTAAACTCCGAACAGTTTAAGGCGGTGGTGGCCAACCGGGCGGCACCAAAGGAAACAGTGCCGGTTAAACCAGCCCCCCAACCGGCCGACAAAACGGGGACACTGACGCCCCAGGAAAAGGCCCTCGTGCTAGAAGCCGATCAGGGCGCCCCACTCCAGTACCTAACGAACCTCAAGAAGGCGACTGGTTCGGGCTTTGTTACCCCGACCGAGCGGCGGACCTTAGAACGGCTAGTTAGCCAGACGCCGTTAACCGACGGGGCGATTAACGTCTTGAGTTACTACGTTGTGGTTGAGCAAGGCAACGCCAATTTAGCGCCTAACTTCGTCAACACGATTGCCAATAACTGGACCCGCCAGGGCGTGCGGACGGCCGCCGATGCGGTAGCGGCGATCCAAAAGTTTTGGCAAAAAACCAGCGAACCAAAGCGGCCGACCTCCAAAAAGGGCCGGCGTAAAACAATTGTCGAACAGCTCCCCGCTTGGGCGCAGGATGACTCAAAACAACCGGCCCAAGTGGCGTCGCCAGAACAAATTCAAGCGGCCAAAGAGGCCCTGGCTAAACTCCGGGCCAGCGAAAACAAACCGCACCACAATCAATGACCCCGAGTGGTCAACGGAAAGGAGGGATGGCCATGCAATCAATCAACCAGGCGGTTAGCGCCGCTTTAAAGGCCCGCGATAATAACCAGGCCTACCAGCAACTCGTCGACCACGTCTTAAACGACCCGGAAGTCCACCAGTTTCTGGCGCAAAACGCGAACTCCCTAACGGTCGAAACCATTGAGCGCGGCTACTCAAAACTGTACGAATTCTACCGGGAACGGGAGTTAATGCGCGCCGGCCGGGCAACGGTCGCCCCGGGGTATGCGCCCCACCTCGAACTGGCCAACGGGCAAATCGCCGTGACCTACGTTCCGACCGCCCAGTTAAACGCACAACGCGAACAAGAGGCCCGCCTTAACCGGGTCCAAGCCATCAACATGCCCAAGTTCATCCGCCAGGCCTCGTTTGATACCTTTTACATGGAACCCGAACGGACCTCGCCTAGTCGCCAGCAGGCCTTCATGGCGGTGACGGACTTTATGAACCGTTACTTGGCCAACCAAGGCTTTGTTCCAGGCCTCTACTTTTCCGGCAGCTTTGGCGTGGGCAAGACCTTCTTGCTCGGCGCCTTAGCAAACGAACTGGCCGGCCGCGGGGTTGAGTCAACCTTAGTTCACTTCCCCACCTTCGCGGTGCAGATGAAGGGGGCGATCGCCAATAACACCCTCGACCAAAAGCGCGACCGGGTTAAGGCGGCCCCAATTTTAATGCTCGATGATATCGGCGCCGATGCTTTATCGACCTGGCTACGCGACGATATCTTGGGGGTTATCTTGGAGTACCGGATGCAAGAGGAGCTACCGACCTTTTTCTCTTCCAACTTCACCATGGCTGAGTTAGAGGCCCACCTGGCGGTCGATACCCAAGGGAACCAGGAGCCCCTAAAGGCTAAGCGGATTATGGAACGGATTCGCTTTTTGGCCCGAGAAGTCCCGGTCAGCGGCCGTAACCTCCGTCAAGAACAAAGGGCTTGACTTCGGGCGGGGGATTTAGTATATTAGTAAACGTTGAAAGAAAAAGTAGAAGCACCCGCTTCTCGCCTAGGTGATTGGAGTCGCCGGGCTGACGAGATTAAATCCGAATGACCATTAGGGTTAGTTCGCTTTGCGGGGGTGTATGTGCACTCCCGTTTTTTCTTGCTTAATTTTCTTTCGCTAATCAAATTGGAGGTGTGTTGCCATAGCTCAAGGAATGATTGTCAATAACGGTATTCGTGCGCGGGAAGTTCGCCTGATCGACCAGAACGGGGAACAACTTGGTATTAAGTCCAAGCGTGAAGCATTGCAACTTGCAGAGGATGCCGGCCTTGACCTGGTGCTTGTTGCACCCAAGGCTCGCCCAGCGGTTGCGCGGATCATGGATTACGGGAAGTACCGTTTTGAGATGCAAAAAAAGGAACGGGAAGCCCGCAAGAACCAAAAGACGGTTGCCGTCAAGGAAATTCGCTTAAGCCCCACGATCGACACCAACGACTTTAACGTTAAGTTAGGTCGGGTACGGAAGTTCATCGAAAAGGGTGATCAAGTGCGCGTTTCCCTACGGTTCCGTGGCCGGGCCATTACCCACAAGGATATCGGTCGGGACATGATTGAACGGATGGCGGAGGAAACCAAAGACATCGCCACGGTTGTGCAACGGCCAAAGATGGAAGGGCGGAGCATGTTCTTAACGCTTGCCCCGCTTGATAAAGCAAAAAAATAAATTAAGAAGGTAGGAATTCGTTATGCCAAAGATGAAGACTAAGAGCGCTGCAGCCAAGCGTTTCAAGCGGACCGCTAAGGGTGGTTTCAAGAGTGGTAACTCATTTACTTCTCACCGTTTCCACGGTAAGACCAAGAAGCAACGCCGTCAATTGCGTGGTCTTTCCATGATGGACAAGTCTAACGTAAAGCGTTACAAGAAGATGATTCCTGCTAAGTAATTGCGGGACGCACAGCGAAAACTATTTAAATTTGTAGGAGGATACCACTATGCGAGTTAAGGGTGGAACAGTTACGCGCGCTCGTCGGAAGCGCATTATGAAGTTAGCAAAGGGTTACACTGGTTCTAAGCACCGTTTATTCAAGACGGCCAAGGACCAAGTGATGAAGAGTTACACTTACGCTTTCCGTGACCGGAAGGTGAACAAGCGTAACTTCCGTGAACTCTGGATTGCCCGGATCAACGCCGGTGCCCGGATGAACGGTCTGAGCTACTCCAAGCTGATGCACGGTCTGAAGTTGGCTAACATCGACATCAACCGTAAGATGCTTGCTGACTTGGCAGTTAACGACGCCGACGCTTTCAAGGCCGTGGTTGACGAAGCTAAGAAGGCCCTGAACTAATTCAATTAGTCGGGATATAAATTAGGCAAAGGCCGCTCTGGGGCGGTTCTTGCTTTTAACAATTGGCCTCCAGTAATGTTCGTTTCGAACTGCTGGGGGCCATTGTTGTTTACCACCTAACTACGATTGGAGGCAACGTCATCAAAGAGCAATCCCCAATCTATAACCGTGACCACTTATACCAGTACCGTTGGTTAGCGCTCGCCTTCACCTTTTGCGGGGGCTACATTGATGCTTACACCTATGGCTTGCGCGGCAACACGCTAGCGGCCGGTCAGACTGGTAACATCATTTTTTTCAGTGTTGAATTAGCGCAACACAACTTACCAGGCCTGGTGACCAAGTTGTGGACCTTTGTGGCCTTTATCTTAGGACTGGTGACCGTTGCCTACTTCCGGGTTCACCACCGAACCCATTAGTGGCGCATCGTCAGCTTACTGCCGGTAATTTTAATCTGTTTGGTGATCGGTTTGATCCCCACCACCTGGTCCAATAACCTGGTGGTGCCACCGCTAGCCTTTGGGATGGCGATGTTAAACCTAGCCTTTGATAAGATTGAAGGGCTGGGGTATAACAACGTTTTTTCGACCGGGAACCTAAAAAAGGCGGTGACCGGTTGGTGTGCGTACTTCTTGGAAGGGGATCGACAGGGCCTAACGGCGGCGGTTAACTACACCGGTTTAGTGAGCGCCTTTATCCTGGGGGCCTTATTGTCGGCAGTCTTACAACGGGTTTGGGGGACGACGACGATTTGGGGAGCGTCGGTCCTGTTGACGATCGTCAGCGGTTTGTACGCGTTCTTGTTGTACCGGCGTAGTCAGTACACTAAGTCGCCCTTTTATCGGTCGGGCCAAGATGATGGTCACTTAGATTGAAGCCCCAGGCGACAATTACTATAATGGTGGTAATGACTAAACACACAAGGAGAAAATTGTGCTAGAGAAATTCAAACCAACGTGGATGGTGAACTCGATTTATCACGTTCGTCCGGCGGAACTGAAGGAAGCCGGGATTCGGGCCGTGTTTTCCGACCTGGATAATACCCTGATTGCGTGGAATAACCCGAACGGAACCAAGGAACTAAAGGACTGGATGACGTCCTTAAAGGAAGCGGGGATTCCTTTGATTGTGATTTCCAATAACAGTCACCGCCGGGTGGAGCGGGCCGTGTCACCCCTGAACCTGCCCTTCGTTTCCCGGGCCCTCAAACCACTTTCGTTTGGCATTACCCGGGCCAGGACGCGCCTGGGCCTTGAAGCCAGCGAGGTGGTAATGGTGGGTGACCAGTTGTTGACCGATATCGCCGCCGCTAACGTTGCCGGCGTCCGTAGCATATTGGTCCGGCCACTACTCGACAGTGACCAGTGGAATACCAAACTCAACCGCTTGATGGAAAAGGGGGTCAAAAAGGGCCTCTTAAAGAAGTACCCCGAACAAACCTGGCAGGAGGGATTGAATGACGGAATTAAATAGGGACGAAGAACTGCGCTGCATCGGCTGCGGGGCGGTAATTCAAACCGAAGACAAGGACGCCTTGGGCTACACGCCGGCGTCGGCACTGAACAAAGGGCTGGAAACCGGTGAGTTATACTGCCAGCGGTGTTTCCGCTTGCGCCACTATAATGAGATCGCCCCGGTTTCCTTGACGGACGACGATTTTTTGCGCTTACTTAGCCACATCCGCGAGGCCAACGCCCTGATCGTTTACGTGGTGGATATCTTCGACTTCAACGGCTCGATCATCCCGGGCCTGCACCGCTTCGTCGGCAAGAACCCGGTCCTTTTGGTCGGGAACAAAGAGGACTTGTTGCCGCGGTCGCTGCGCCGCTCTAAGCTAACCGACTGGCTACGTCAACAGGCCAACCAAGCCGGGATTCGGCCCCTGATGACAACCTTGGTTTCGGCCAAAAAGAATCACCAGGTCGAAGAATTACTGGCCACGATTGAGAAGTACCGCCAGGGTCGCGACGTGTACGTGGTTGGGGTGACCAACGTGGGGAAGTCGACCTTGATCAACCAGATCATTAAGCAACGGACCGGGGTGGAAGACCTAATCACCACCTCGCGCTTCCCGGGGACGACCCTCGATAAGATCGAAATTCCGCTGGAAGACGGTCACGAACTGGTCGACACCCCGGGGATCATCCACCAAGAGCAAATGGCCCACGTCTTGCCGGCTGAGGACCTACGGCTGGTGGCACCCCAAAAGGAAATCAAGCCCAAGACCTACCAGCTGGATGAGCAGCAGACGATTTTCTTGGGGGGGATTGCCCGTTTTGACTATCTGAAGGGGCCGCGGGCTGGTCTAACCGCCTACTTTGACAACAACCTCCCCCTGCACCGAACCAAGCTGGCCAATGCCGATGCCTTTTATGAAAAGCATTTGGGCGGCCTCTTAGTTCCGCCGCATCAAAACGAAATTGATCAGTTCCCGCCGTTGGAACGGTTTGAATTTGCGATTACGGAAAAGTCGGACCTGGTCTTTGAAGGGCTTGGCTGGATCACCGTCCCAGCGGGGCTGGTGGTTGCTGGTTGGGCACCGAAGGGCGTCGGCGTCTTAGTACGGCGGGCCATGATATAGAAAGTGAGGAAGAATTAAATGAATTTACGCGGAAAGCAAAAGCGCTTTTTAAGGGCGCAAGCCAATCACCTACAACCGCTCTTTGCGGTCGGGAAAAACGGTTTGACGCCGGCCTGGGTTGACCAATTAACCGGCGCCTTAGATAAGCGGGAGTTAATGAAGGTGAATATCTTACAAAACAGTGACGCCACGGCCCAAGAGGTCAAGGACTACATCGAACAAAACAGTGAGATTCAAGTGGTACAAGTAATCGGTCGGGTCCTGGTGCTATTTAAGGTGGCCGAAAACCCCCGTTTCCAAGACCTCTCAGTGCGGGTGGCTAAAATCTAGATTGCGGGGTGAAATGTGGTGCAAGCAGTGGTAAACGTTATCCCAAAGGTTCAACCCCAACAGGTTAAAGCGGAAAGGCACCGCCGGGTCGGTTTGTACGGCGGAACCTTTAATCCCGTTCACAACGCCCATTTATTGGTCGCCGAGCAAGTCGGGCGGACCCTGTCCTTAGATAAGGTCTCCTTCTTGCCGGACATGCAACCGCCACACCGCGATCACAAGGGCACGATCGCCGCCGATCTACGGGTGGATATGCTGAAGTTGGCCGTTGCCGATAACCCCTTTTTTGACATCGAAATGGAAGAAATTAACCGCGGGGGCGTTTCCTACACTTACGATACGATCAAGGCCTTAAAGGAGCGTCACCCGGATACCGATTACTACTTCATTATCGGTGGTGACATGGTCGACTACCTGCCAACCTGGAACAAGATCGATCAACTGGTGGAGATGGTTAACTTCGTGGGGGTCCGGCGCAAGGGGGCCAAAAACGAGGCCCAGTACCCGGTTATCTGGGTCGACGTGCCGACGGTCGCCATCTCGTCATCGGACATCCGGGCCCGGGTGAAGTCTGGCCAGTCGATTCGTTACATGGTGCCACGCGCCGTCGAGGATTACATTAAGGAGCATCAGTTATACATTGACTAACGAATTAGAGTATCACCAACAGTTACTGCCGCTGAGTCGTGCCGAATTGGTGGATAAGCTTCGCCACGCCATGAAAAAGAAGCGGTTTGACCACGTCTTGCGGGTCGAAGAAACGGCCATCGAATTGGCCAAGGAAAATGGGGTCGACCTGGAACTAGCTAGCATCGCCGCTTTGTGCCACGATTACGCTAAGCAACGCCCCGACCAAGACTTCATTGCAACGATTAAGGAAAAGCACCTTGATCCCGTACTCTTAAACTACGGCAACGCCATTTGGCACGGGGTAGTGGGAGCCGAGCTGGTGGCCGATGAACTGGGGTGCCACGACCAACGGATTTTAGACGCCGTTCGTCAGCACACGGTCGGGGCGCCGTACATGACCAAGCTAGCCCAGATCGTTTACATGGCCGACTACATTGAGCCGGGGCGTGATTTTGAGGGGGTTGAACTGGCTCGCCAGGTCACCCACCAAAGCCTGGCCAAGGGAGTCGCCTTGCAAACCAAACAAACCCTGATGTACTTAGTATCAACGGGCAAGCCCGTTTATCCAACTACTCTGGCGACCTACAACGCGTGGGTGCCAAGCAACGGAAAGGAAGATTAAATGCAAAGCAAAGAGTTATTAGAAATGGTCGTTAAGGCCGCGGACGGTCGGCGGGCCGAAGACATCGTCGCCCTAAAGGTGGACCAAATCAGCCTGATGGCCGACTACTTCGTGATCATGACCGGGAGCTCCAATCGTCAAGTGCAGGCAATCGCCAACGCCATTGTCGAAAAGGCCCACGAGCAACACGTTGAAATCGGCTCCGTCGAAGGGAAGGAAGCGGCCCAGTGGATCCTGGTCGACCTGGGGGACGTGGTCGTTCACATCTTCCGCGAAGAAACCCGCGAATTTTACAACTTGGAAAAGCTGTGGGCCGAAGCGCCGCTGGTGGACCTGAGTGCCTGGGTTGAAGCCGAATGATTTACCAGACCTTCGCCCAACTGTATGACGAACTATTTGACGACCAGCTCTACGCTGATTGGCAGTCGTTTGTGATGCGAGAGGTGCAAGCGCCGGGGACCTTGTTAGACCTAGCGGGGGGCGCCGGTCGCCTGGCCGTTCGCCTGGCCAAGCAGGGTTTTTCCGTCACCGATGCCGATTTGAGTGTGGAGATGCTGTCATTGGCCGACCAGCACGCCCAAAGTGCTCAGGTTGACCTGGCCCTGGTGGAGGCCGACATGTTGGACCTAACCGGCTTGGGCCAGTTTCAGACCATTACTTGCTTTGCCGACTCCCTGTGCTACTTAAATGACCTAGCGCAGGTGAACGCGGCCCTGACGCAGGCCGGCCAGCACTTGGCACCGGGCGGAAAGTTCTTGTTTGACGTGATTACCCCCTACCAAACCGATCAGGTTTACCCGGGTTACTCCTTTAATTATCAAGACGAGGATCACACCCGGGCCTTCATGTGGCAAAGCTTTGCCGACGAAGAGGTGGCTCACGGCGTCATTCACGACTTGACCTTCTTCATTCAACAGGGCGACGGCAGCTACCGGCGCCTGAGTGAAACCCACTTTGAGCGGACCTACCCGCTGGCCGACTACCTGACGGCCCTAAAGGTGGCTGGCTTCGACCAGGTCCAAGTCAGCGCCGACTTTGGCCGCCACGAGGTTAAGGATGACACGACGCGGTGGTTTTTCGTCTGCCAAAAGGGGGGGACCATTAAATGAAGGCCGTGGGACTTGTTGTTGAGTATAACCCGTTTCATAACGGACACCGTTACCACCTAGCCCAGGCCAAGCGCCTGACTGGGGCGGACGTGGTGGTGGCCGTCATGTCGGGGGACTTCACCCAGCGCGGGGAGCCGACCATTTTAGATAAGTGGTCCCGGACACTGGCCGCCTTACAAAACGGGGTCGACCTAGTGGTGGAGCTACCGGTTGCCGACGCCGTTCAGCCGGCCCACCGCTTTGCCATGGGGGCCTTATCGTTACTAAATGATTTACAAGTTGCCGACGTGGTGTTTGGTGCCGAGCACCCGGACTGGGACTTTGCGGCGATGGTAAAAGCCGAGCAAGACTTTAACCAGGCCGCCTTCCACCAGTTCAACAATACCTACGCCACCCAGTTTAATCAGCAACTGGAAGCGGTGACTGGCCATGCCCTAACCGATCCCAACGATATCTTGGCCTTTGCCTACCACCGGGCTAAGGCCGCCGGGGACTTTGGCTTTCACTTGCAGCCGATCCAGCGCGTTGATAACCATTACGCCGATCAGCAGTTGACCGGGGCGATCTCATCGGCTGGTGCGATCCGCCAGGCGGTTAAAGGGCACCAAGACGTTACGGAAACGGTGCCCGCCCAAACGGCTAGCGCCCTGGCCAAGCTAACGACGATTCCCAACTGGGAGCAACTCTACCCGCTCTTAGCCAACCACTTGATTCAAACGCCGGCGTCCCTACTTGAACAAACTTACCAGGTCAAAGAAGGCTTAGAGAACCGGCTCAAGGAGGCCGCGGAACGCCATCGGGACTTCACCTCCTTTCTAAAGGCGGTCAAGACCAAGCGCTACACGTACGGCCGGCTGATGCGGGTAGCCTTTTACTTGACGCTGAACTTATCCGACCAGGACATGGCCAACTACCACCCCTACCACCGGGTGTTAGGTTTCACGGCCGCTGGCCAGGCCTACTTGCACCAGGTCAAAAAGGAGCTGTCCTACCCGTTAATCACCAAGGTAAACCAGCGGATGAAAAACGCCGAATTGGCCCTTGACTACCGGGCGGGCAAGCTCTATCAGTTCTTCGGCACCCCGGAGCAGGATTTAACCCGGGGGCCAATTCGCCTGGTGTAAAAGCCGTGTGGTGTCAAGGGAAAACCATTGACAAGGCCCGGGGACCCGGGTATAATTAGGCACGTTGCATTAGGAGGTTAGTACCATGAAGTGGGCATTATCTGACTTACATCGTTACCAAGATGAGCCATTGCACATTAATAGTACTTTGGATCTGAACGCATCACTGACCGATCGGTTTCCTGAAACCGTTCTGGCGGCCACGCCAGTTACGGTCGATGGTTATTTAAGCTATGACAAGGGGGATGCCACCCTTAGTACCCGCGTTGAGCTGGTGCTGACGGTGCCCTCAAGCCGATCCCTTGCTCCCGTAGAGTTGCCACTAAACTTTACGATCACTGAAACCTACCTGCCGGATGATAGTCACCGCGGGCGCTACGAAGAAGAAGATCAACTAGTCTTGACCCTTGGTCCTTCCGGCGTCATCGATCTAGATGAAATCGTGATGGAAAACATCATTGAGCAGGTCCCGCTGCGGGTGTTGACGCCGGCTGAAGAAGCCGCCGAGCGCTTGCCAGAGGGGAAGGGGTGGTCAATGGTCGATGAGGCAACCCTTGATGAGGAGCAGACTAATCAAGTTGATCCACGTTTCGCTAAGTTAAAGAACTTATTTCCTGATCAGGATAGCCGTGATTAGCGAACGGTTAGAAACCACTAGTGGATAAAAATTTTTAAGGAGGTGTCATACATGGCTGTACCAGCACGGAAGACATCAAAGACCCGTAAGCGTAACCGTCGGGGACACATCAAGTTAACCGTTCCGGGCTTAGCACCTTGCCCACAATGCGGCGAGCTTCGTAAGTCCCACATGGTTTGCCCAAGTTGTGGTTACTACGATGGCAAGCAAGTTGTTGAAAACAACTAAATCAAAAAGGCTTCCCCTTAGGCGCCGGACCTGGGGAAGCCCTTTTTTTATGGGAGGGGAATCCTGCATTAATCCTTACTAGGGTTAATGAGAGTTCTATGATAAAATAGGCGATAGTTAAATTAGGATAGTGTGCGATTGTAAGGAGAAAAAGATATGAGTCGGATTTTAATTATTGAAGATGAAGAAAACCTGGCACGCTTCGTTGAACTAGAACTGAAGCATGATGGTTACGAAACGGATGTTGAACTGGACGGCCGCCAGGGGTTAGATGCGGCTTTAAACCAGGATTTTGACGTCATCTTATTGGATCTGATGTTACCGGAATTAAACGGACTGGAAGTGGCGCGCCGGGTGCGGGAAGTCAAGGACACCCCAATTATCATCATGACCGCCCGGGATTCGGTCATTGACCGGGTCTCTGGCCTGGACCACGGGGCCGATGATTACATCGTTAAGCCCTTTGCCATTGAAGAATTGTTGGCTCGGGTGCGGGCACTGTTACGGCGGATTTCAATTGAAGGCGACGCCAACAGCGTTCACCAAACGACGGTGACCTACAAAGACCTAACGATTGAAAAGGAAAACCGGGTGGTTCGGCGCGGCGACGAGGTGATCAACCTGACCAAGCGTGAATACGAACTGCTCTTGATCCTGATGGAAAACATTAACGTGGTCATGTCTCGTAAGGAACTCTTATCCAAGGTGTGGGGGTACGATTCCAAGGTGGAAACCAACGTGGTCGATGTCTACATTCGTTACCTGCGCAACAAGATTGACCGGCCGGGTGAAAAGAGCTACATCCAAACCGTTCGTGGGACCGGTTACGTTATCCGCTCCTAGGTAGGTGGTGGCAATGGACGAACGAAAGCGGGGGAACCGCTTCGTCTCCCTCAAATTAAAGTGGGCCCTGGGAACGGCGTTGGGGTCGTTAATCATCTCGCTGGCGGTGGTGATGGTTTTGTTCTCTTCATTCACCCAGGACTTGCTCGGCCAAGAACGCCAGACGCTAACCCAATCGTTAATGGCCATTAGCCAAAAGCTAGGCCAGGCGTCTGAGAGCGAGCTCACCGCAAGTAAAGTTGACCAAACCCTCAAGGAAAACGCCCTAACCCCCAAGGAGGCGGGAAGTGGAAAGGTATACCGCCGCCCGGTTGTCCAGGGCCTGTCGGATGGCCACCTGACCGTGACGGTTTATAACCGTAGTGGTAAGGATCTCTTTGCCACCGGGGAGGAAAATCAGGGCTTTCAAAAGGTCAGTGAGCAGACCATTAAAACGGTGAGTGGCAAAAAGCACCAGTACCTGATCGGGCGGGTACCGATCCGCTGTTCCAAGACCCACCAAGTGATCGGCTACCTGCAGGTGGAAAACAACCTGGATAATTACTTCCAGCACTACCGGCGCCTACAACTGATCTCAATTTTGGCCCTCAGCTTAGTGGTGATCTTTTCGGGCCTGATGGGCTACTTCTTATCCTACTTCCTCTTACGACCGCTAAATGACATCCAGGAAACGGTGGAGGTCTTGTCCGATGACCCAACCAAGAATCGCCGGGTGCCGGTTACCAGTCGGAACGATGAATTAGGTGAATTGGCCTGGATGTTCAACGAAATGATCGACCGCACCCAGCGCTACATTGATCAACAGTCCCAGTTCGTGGGCGACGTTTCCCACGAATTGCGGACCCCGGTGGCCATCATTCAGGGGCACATGCAGCTGCTAGAGCGGTGGGGTAAGGATGACCCCAAGCAACTGGAAGAATCGATTCAAGCGGCCCTAGCCGAAACGAACCGGATGAACACCCTGATTAAAGAAATGCTTGATTTGACCCGGGCGGGCCAGGTTGAAGTTAACTTTAGAAACGCCACCACGCCGGTCAAAAAGCTAGTTAATCAGGTCTACGATAACTTCCGGATGATTCACCCGGACTTTCACTTCAGCCTGGATGATGACCTAGATGAGGACGTCTTGGTGCCGGTTTACCGGGATCACCTCGAGCAAATTCTGATCATCCTCTGTGATAACGCCGTTAAGTACTCCAACGAGCGCAAGGAAATCCACCTGTCGCTCTCCCGGAACCTGCGGGCCGTTGAGATTGGGGTGCAAGACTTTGGGGAAGGAATTTCTCAAGAGGATCTTCACCGGGTCTTTGACCGCTTCTACCGGGTTGATAAGGCCAGGAGCCGTAAGAAGGGTGGTAACGGACTCGGGTTGGCGATCGCCAAACGCCTGGTGGAGGGTTACCACGGAACGGTGACGGTGGAAAGCCAGCTGGGGTCCGGTTCGCTGTTCCGGATTACCCTGCCGATCGTGGAACCAGGTGACGAAAAAGAAGCCAAAAACAAGGAAAGTGGTAAATAACCCTTCCGGCAGGCCGGCCGGAAGAGGGGGAGGATGGTGTAGCACGCACCGTTCTTCGGCTTGCTTAGGCAGCCGACCGGCGGTTAGTTGCCACGTGTTGGTCTAACATTCGAGCATAAAATAAGAGCCTGGGAAAAAACACGGTTTTTTCCCAGGCTCTTATTTTAGTGTCCCCATTCTTTTAAGCGGGCCCTGATCAAAAGCAGGGCGAGCATGGTCACTAAGAATTCGGTTATCGGCACGGCCGCCCACACCCCGGTAATGCCGAGGACGGCCCCAAGGCCAATGATCATTGGGATGAGGATCAAGTAGCCCCGTAAAAAGGAAAGGACGAAGGCAAACCGCGAGGACCCGATGGCGGTCAAGAAGATGATTGCCATCAGGTTGATGGCGGTGAAGACGGCCGAGGTGAAGTAGATTGGTAACCCCACCGTGGCGTACTTAACCAGTTGGGCCTGGTGCTCGGCGTTGAAGATTCCGATGATCGGCCCCTTAAACAGGACTAAAATCAGGGTTAATAAGAGGGCCAGGCTAATGGTGATCTTAAAGGCGTGGTTTAGGATCTGCTTGCCGGCGGTGAAGCGGTGGTCGCCGACTTCGCGTGAGATTAGTGGCTGGGCCCCGAGGGCAACCCCGTTGGCAATCGCAATCGTCACAATCGCGATGTTGGAAATCACCCCGTAGGCCGCCACGGCGTAGTTACCAGCCAGGTGCAACAAGACGAGGTTGAAGACGTAGATCGAAACCCCGTTAGCCAGTTCGTTAGAGGCCGCGGCAACCCCAAGCCGGGCGGCGGTGGCGACGCTTTTCAGGCGCGGCCAAGTCCAGTACCAGTGGAGCTGGCGGCCCTTGAAACGGCGGTGAAAAGACAGTACCGTCAGGCTGCAGACCGGTGAAAAGAGGACGGCGAGGGCCGCCCCTTCCATATGCAGACCGAGGCCAAAGATGAACAACCAATCGACGAGGATCACCCCGGTGGTTTCGGTTAAAGTTGCGATCATCGTCAGGTTAGGGTTGCCGTCGTTTCTGACGAAGTTGACCACAATGTAGTTGGCCATGTAAAAGGGGGCCGCCAGGCTAATGATCCGCACGTAGGTTAGCCCCATTGGTAAGGTGGCGGCGTTGGCTCCTAGTAGGTGCAAAAGTGGGGTGGCAAAGAGGTTGATTAGGATGGTCACCAGGATCCCCAGTCCAGCCACGAAGATAATTAGCTGGCTAAACAAGTGCTCGACCCGCTCGGGGTGGGTGAGCTTGTTTAACGAGTAGTAGGCCGCCCCACCAACCCCCAATAAGAGCCCAGTTGCGTTAAAGGCCGAAAAGAGGGGGAGGGCCAGGTTTAAGACGGTCAGTCCCAGCGGCCCGGCGGCAATTGAGATGAAGAGGGTATCGATGATTACGTAGATTGAAAGCCCCAGTGAGGCCGCAATGTTACGGGTGATGTAGTGATTACTTTCCTTGATGATGTTGGGGGTGTTGGTCATAGCGATTCTAACTCCTTTAAAGACTGCCTCCCCCAAGTGGGCGCCTGTAAGCAAGTCGTTAGTGAAATTTGTGTGGGACCCGGCGACCCCAACGTTCCATATTTGTTTCAGCTGTGATTCTAGCAAGAAGTAACGGCGGTGGTCAAGGAAGCGAGGTTAGATCAGGATCCCCCGCAGGTGATCGCACTCGTGTTGGACGGCTTGGGCGGCCAGCCCGGTTAGTTCGAGTTCTTGTTGTGCTCCCGTCAGGTCCTGGTAGGCGACCGTGATTCGTTCAAAGCGGGTGGTCGACCGGGTACCGGTTAACGATAGGCACCCTTCTTTGGTTTGGTAGGGGTGCGCTTTTTTAACCAGCCGCGGGTTGAGCATCGCCACGTTAACGGGGCCGAGGCTAACGGCGATGATGGAGACTGGAAAGCCGATCATGTTGGCCGCCATGCCAATGCAGTGGTCTTGGTGGGCGGTGAGGGTGGCGACCAAGGCTTCGGCTAATTGGCGGTCGGCGCTTGTCGCCGGCCGGGCGGGTTGCTGGAGGACTTGTTGATCGTGGTTGATGGGGTAAATCATGGAAAGCTCCTTTCAAAGTTGGGTGTGACAACGACTAAACTTAATACACGGGTAAGTAATAAAGAAATAGCTGAAGATCGTCGCTTTGATCTCCAGCTATTTTTACTTACCGTTGTTATTTGTGGTGGTGTTGCTTGCCGGCGTTGCGGTTTTTCCTTGGTCGCGGGGCGCTGGTGGCACCCTTGGCCGGGGCCGCACTAGCCGGGGTGGTAACGAGTGGCTCAACCGGCTTTGGTGGGTTCTTCTTCATTTCTTCGTGGATTTGCTTGCGGATCCGTGGCCGGTAGATGTTAACCAACCAGGTTTGCAGGATCGCAAACACCCCACCGATGAAAAAGTACAGGCCTAACCCGGCCGATGCTTGCCAAGAGATGAAGAGGATCATGATCGGGCTCATCATCAGGGCCATGCGCATCTGCTTTTTTTGGTCCTCGGGCACGCCTAGCATCGATAGCCAGCCCTGAATTAGGTAGGCGACGAAGGCCATGATGGCTAACAGGGCGCTCCGTTGCCCGAGCTGGAGGCCAAAAAAGGAAGCTTGGGCCAGGTCTGGGGAGTAGCGGATGGCAAAGTAGAGGGCCGAAAAGACCGGCAGCTGAATTAAGAGGGGCAAGCAGCCGATCCCACCGGTTAAGGAGACGTTGTTGTCCTTGTAAAACGACATCATGGCCTGGCTAGCGGCCGCCTGTTCTTCGGGGGTCTTCGCCCGCTTTTGCCGTTCCTGGAGTGCCCGCATCTGTGGTTGTAGCATCGCCATGCGCTCTTGCATCATGGTGGACTTTTTCATTTGGCTCATCATCAGCGGCAAGAGGATCAAGCGGACCACCACCACGAGGGCGACGATGGCCCAACCGTAGGAGTTGCCAAAGAGGCCGGCAAACCATTCCATCAGGTGTTGCATTGGCTTGGCTAGGTAGTCGTAAACCATTCCGTATGGCTTCCCACTCTTGGTGGTGCGGACACAACCACTAAGGAGGGTGAGGGCCATCGTTAGGCCCCCGGCGACCAAAAAGCGTTTTTTCTTCATTTGTTAAAGTTCCCTTTCAAAAATCACTATAAGAACAATCTTACCCTAAAGAAGGCTCTAATACCACTAGAACCCTTCTCGAATGCTGAAATCGGCGAAGTCGGCGAGGTTTTCTTGCTTAACTTGCACCCGGTCGACTTGGGCCCAGCGGTTGGGGCCAGCTTGGATTCTTTTTAAAAAGGTGCGCACCGCTGCGTGCTGGCCCTGAACGACGATTTCAACTTGGCCGTCGGCGCGGTTTTTGACCCAGCCGACCAGGCCCAGTTCGTTAGCAATTTCAAGGGTCGCCCAGCGAAAGCCAACCCCCTGCACCCGGCCGGCAACAAGTAAGTGGTAGTTAATCATGGTAAGATCGTCCTTTCGTGTTGTTCGTGGTAAGATGAATGGAAATGGATTTTGAGGTGAAAGAATTGGTAGAGGAATTAACGTCGGTCAAAAACGCCCGGGTTAAGGAGTGGAAGAAGCTCCAGACCAGAAAGGGACGCAAGCAACAGGGGCGCTACCTACTGGAAGGGTGGCACCTGGTTAACGAAGCCCTTCAGGCCGACCGCGGTCTGCACGAGTTAATCGGCACTAAAGAAGAACTCGCGGCTCACCCTGATATTGTAGCACGCTTTAAAGAGGTCTATTCCGTGACCCCGGCGATCATGGCGGCCGTTACGGAAACGGTCACCCCCCAGGGGATCATGGTGGTGGCCGACCTACCGGATCTGCATCAGGTGGCCACCGACCTGAGCGGGGCCTGGCTCTTTTTAGACCGGGTTCAGGACCCGGGGAACGTGGGGACGATGGTGCGCACGGCCGACGCCGCTGGCTTTGCCGGCGTGGTCGCCGGGGACGGGAGCGCCGACCTGTTTTCCCCCAAGGTGGTTCGTTCCATGCAGGGGAGCCAGTTTCACTTGGCCCTGTACGAGGGCGACTTAAAGAAGTGGTTTGAAGACGTTAAACAAGCCGGGTACCCGGTCTACGGGACCCAGTTAAACCCGGCGGCGAAGGACTTCCGAATCGTCACGCCGCAGGGGGGCTTTGCCCTGGTGATGGGTAACGAAGGACGCGGGATGAGCGAGGAGTTGTTGAAACAGACGACCGCCAACCTCTACATTCCGATGCGTGGCCAAGCGGAATCGCTGAACGTCGCCGTTTCGGCCGGCATTTTGATGTTTGAACTGGCCGACGCGTTAAACGGTTAAGATCCGGTTAAATTTGGTTTTACTTACAAAAACAAAGGACAATTAACTCCCCTTTTGTTCAGGAATCGTGTACAATAAAGTAAACTAAAGCAAGCAAAGGGGTAATGCAATTAATGAAATCAAAGAACGAATGGCGCCAGGACGGAGAATACGTTGCACTTGTCAGTGACCTGCTGGAACAACCAGCGGTCCAAAAGTTAGCTAATTACACGCAGCACCACCACTCCAACCGCTTGCAACATTCAATCGCGGTTTCTTACGATAGTTACCGGCTGGCGAAACGTCTAAACCTGGATTACCAGGCAACGGCGCGGGCTGGTTTGCTACACGATTTATTTTACTACGATTGGCGGACGACCAAGTTCGACTTGGGGACGCATGCCTTCATTCACCCCCGGGTGGCCCTTCGTAATGCCGAAAAAATCACGTCGCTTTCCAACAAGGAAAAAGACATTATTTTAAAGCACATGTTTGGCGCCACCGTGGCCGTCCCCCGTTACTGGGAAAGTTTGATTGTATCCCTTGTTGATGATTACGAAGCGGAGCAGGAATTCTTTGGCCCAGTGCGGGCACGTTTACGCAAGCGTCGTGAACGGGTGAAGGCAACCCGAATTAGTTAATCATTTGAGGGGGATTTGTATGGATCAAGCAACGATGGAACGGAGCGACACCTTCTGTTTGTGTCCCCGTTTTTCGCACACCTTTTCCATTTTAGGCAAGAAGTGGAACGGGTTGATTATCGAAGTTTTGTTACACGAAGAAAGCCAACGGTTTAAGGATTTAGCATCTAGCATTGACCGGTGCAGTGACCGGGTCCTTTGCGAACGGCTCAAGGAACTGGAACAAGAGGGGATTGTCAGTCGTAATACCTACCCGGGGGAAAGCCGGGTTGATTACTCGCTGACTGAACAGGGGAAAGACCTCGCCCCCGTAATGGCGGCCGTTCATAACTGGAGCGATAAGTGGTGCTAACCCCCTTGACCAAGGCAGTGGCAATGAGTACAATGTTAACTGTTTAAAAAGACAGTGATGGAAACTAGTAACTGTCACAAGTAGTTTCAGGGAGGTCGGGGTAGTAACTGGAACCCCAACCACTACTTCAGCAGCGAATTTCACTTCCGGAGTCGGTACTTGTACCCGGTTGATTACCGTTACCAATCAAAAAAGTGTTTGGCAATTGTCAAGAACTAGGGTGGTACCGCGAAGCCTCGTCCCTTTTTGGACGGGGCTTTTTCTTTACCATCGAAAACAAGGAGGCTTTTATGAGCTTAAAGGAGCGGCTGGAAGAATTACGCCAGCAAGGACTGGAAGAAATCAAGCAAAGTGACGACCTGGACCGGGTCAATGACGTGCGGGTTAAGTTGTTGGGAAAGAAGGGCCCGTTAACCTCAGTCTTACGGGGGATGAAGGACCTGTCCGCCGACGAACGGCCAAAGGTGGGGAAGTTCGCTAACGAAATCCGCGACGAATTAAAAGCAGCGCTAGAAGAAAAGCGGGCCCAACTGGAAAAGGCGGTCTTGGACGCGAAGTTAGCGGCTGAAGCCATTGACGTGACCCTGCCGGGGACCCCGGTGGCCCAAGGGCAGCCCCACGTCTTACAACAAATCATCGACCAACTAGAAGACCTCTTCATCGGGATGGGGTATGAAGTGGCCGTGGGGGACGAAGTGGAACAAGAGGTGTACAACTTTGAAAAGTTGAACCTGCCAAAGGACCACCCGGCCCGCGACATGCAAGACACCTTCTACGTGACCCCGTCTGTTTTGATGCGGACCCAAACGTCGCCAATGCAGGCCCGGATGCTGGAACAACACGACTTCTCCAAGGGGCCGTTGAAGATGATCTCACCGGGGAAGGTTTACCGCCGTGACACCGATGACGCTACCCACAGCCACCAATTCCACCAGGTTGAAGGAATCGTGGTCGGTGAACACGTCACGATGGCCGATTTAAAGGGGACCCTAGAGGTGGTGGCCCAAAACCTGTTTGGCGACCAGCTCAAGGTGCGTCTGCGCCCGAGTTACTTCCCGTTCACGGAACCGTCCGTCGAGGCCGACATCACTTGCTTTAATTGCCTGGGGGCCGGTTGCTCAATCTGTAAGGGGACTGGTTGGATCGAGGTGTTGGGGGCTGGAATGGTGCACCCAAACGTCTTGAAGATGTCTGGCGTCGACCCGGAAGTTTACGGCGGCTTTGCCTTTGGGCTGGGCCCGGACCGGTTTGCCATGCTCAAGTACGGGGTGGAAGACATCCGCGACTTCTACCAAAATGACGTCCGCTTCTTGACCCAGTTTGACCAGAAAGGATAAGTTGAATGAAAGTATCATACCAGTGGTTAAACCACTACTTGCCGCTTGAACAAAACGGGATCACCCCGACGGAGTTAGCCGAAAAGATCGCCCGGACCTCCGTGGACATTAACGACGTATACTCACCGCAAAACGGCCTGCAAAAGGTGGTGGTCGGCCTGGTCGAATCGATCAAGGACCACCCCCAATCTGATCACTTGCACATTGCCCAGGTGAAGGTGGCCGAAGACACGACCGTTCAAATCGTGTGTGGGGCGCCAAACCTGGTCGCCGGTAAGAAGGTGATCACCGCCCTGGCCGGGGCCAAGCTGGCCGATGGCACTAAGATTAAGAAGAGCAAGCTGCGCGGCGAAGAATCCAACGGGATGCTGTGTGCCCTCCAAGAAATCGGCTTCACCGATAAGGTAGCACCAAAGGCCTACGAAGAGGGCCTTTGGTACCTGCCGGACGACGCCGAAGTCGGGGCGCCGGTCTTTTCATACCTGGGGATGGACGACACGATCATCGATACCGACGTGACGCCAAACCGGGGCGACATGCTGTCAATTTACGGTAACGTTAACGACCTGGCCGCCATTTACGCCCTGGACAATGGTTTCACCAGCCATGAAGTGGTTGAAAACGGCACCGAACGGACTGCCGACCTGATCAAGGCGACCGTCGCCGACCAACAACTGGCGCCGACTTACAAGCTGCGGGTGATCAAAAACGTCCACATTCAAGACAGTCCCCTGTGGCTGCAAATCCGCCTGTGGAACGCCGGCATCCGGCCAATTAACAACGTGGTGGACGTAACCAACTACATCCTGGTTAAGTACGGTCAACCGCTGCACTCCTTTGACTACGACCGCTTGACCAGCCACGAAATCAAGGTCCGTCACGCTGCGGAGGGCGAGCAGTTCACCACCCTGGACGGGGAAGAACAGACCCTGGCTAGCCAAGACATTCTGGTGTGTGACGGTGACCGCCCGGCCGCCCTGGCGGGGACGATGGGGGGCCAAGACACCAAGGTTACCGACCAAACCGTCAACGTCGCCTTGGAAGCCGCCATCTTTGACCCGGTTATGGTTCGTAAGCAGGCCCGCCGCCTAGACCTGCACTCCGAATCCTCCATGCGCTTTGAACGGGGGATCAACCCGGAAACGGTGGAAGTGGCCCTCAACGAAGCCGCCTACTGGCTGAGCGAACTGGCCGGCGGGGAAGTCACCAAGGGGATCGTTACGGCGACCGAAGAAGTCGTTCAGGTAACGCCGATTGAATTATCCACCAAGCGGGTCAACGACGTCTTGGGCCTGTCACTGAGCCAAGCTGACTTGGTGAATCTCTTTGACCGCCTGCGCTTTGTAAGCCAGGCGCTTGACGATGACCGGCTGCTGGTGCAAGTGCCGGCCCGCCGCTGGGACATCGCCATTAAGGCCGATCTGTACGAAGAAATTGCCCGCCTGTACGGCTACGACAACATCCCGTCAACCCTGCCGACCGGCACCCAGACGCTGGGGGGGCTAAACGAACGGCAACGCTTCTTACGGGCGTCGCGGCACGTAATGCAAGGGGTCGGTTTAAACCAAGCCATCTCCTACTCCTTACTGACCGCCGAACAAGCCGCCCAGTTCCAAGTGAACCCGCAAGCCGGCCAGCCGATGCTTTTGGATTACCCCATGAGTTCTGATCACGTGGCGACCCGGATGAACATCGTGGCCGGCCTGTTGATCGACATTGCCTATAACGTTGCTCGCCAAGTCGACAACGTAGCCCTTTACGAACAAGGGCGGGTCTTCTTGCCGGTGGCTGGTCAAGAACGGCCGACTGAAGAAGAGCACATCGCCGGCGCCGTGACCGGTTCTTTGACGGCCGCCTCCTGGAACCAGGCAGACGACGATAACCAAGTCGACTTCTTCACCGTTAAGGGGATCGTGGAGCGCTACTTGCGTAACATGGCCGTGGAAGGCGAAATTAGCTATCAGGCGAACCACGACCGGGCCGATTTACACCCGGGCCGGTGTGCCGACGTCTTGTTAGACGGCCAAGTGGTGGGGTACATTGGCCAGGTTCACCCGACCGTGGCCAAGCAGTACCGGGTTCCGGTAACCTATGTCTTCGAATTAAACCTCGAACCACTGCTGCAAGCCGATAAGCGCGACAAGCACTACCAGCTGATCTCCAAGTACCCGGCCATTACGCGCGACGTGGCCCTCTTGGTCGACCAGAAAGTAACCAACGCCCAAATCGTGACGGCGATCAAAGAAGTCGGCGGACCGTACCTGAAGGCCGTCCACCTCTTCGACCTGTACAAGGGGAACTTCCTGCCCGCTAATAAGAAATCCTTGGCCTACACCTTGACTTACCAAGCCGATCAAGGAACCTTAACCGAAGACCAGGTTAACGAGGCCTTTGACAAGGTGATTGCCCACTTAAAGGATCAAGTCCAAGCAGAAATTCGTTAAAAATTACCAATTGGGCCCCAGTACGTTGGCTTGCCGACGCCTGGGGCCCTTCGCGTGGACAACGGGCGCCACTTGCCCGATGAAAGACCCTCTGGTATACTTTGGCGGATATAAGAAATGAGGAAAGCATTCATGAACGAAAATAGACGCCCGATCATCATTGGGGTGACCGGCGGCTCGGGAAGCGGGAAGACCACCGTTTCCAAAGCCATTTACGATAACTTAAACGGCCAATCAATTCAAATCATTACCCAAGATACCTACTACAACGACCAAGCAGACATGACGATGGCAGAACGCAAGGCGGTCAATTACGACCACCCGCTGGCCTTTGACAGTGATCTCTTGTACGAACAACTCAACCAGTTACGCCACAACCAGGCCGTTAACATGCCGGTTTACAACTACGAGGAATACACCCGGTCGACGGAAACCGTCCGGGTTGAACCCCAAGACGTGATCATCTTAGAGGGGATCTTAATCCTCGATGATGAACGGTTGCGTAGCCTGATGGACATCAAGGTCTACGTTGATACCGATGACGACATTCGGATCATTCGCCGAATTCAACGCGACATCCAGGAGCGGGGGCGGTCACTTGACTCGGTGATTAACCAGTACTTAGCGACGGTTAAGCCGATGTACCACCAGTTCGTTGAACCAACCAAACGCTACGCCGATCTAATCGTGCCCGAGGGGGGCGAGAACCGGGTGGCCATTGACTTGTTATCAACCAAGGTCCGCGATATCTTGGTCAAACGCGGTCACACTAATTTAGGTTAGTTCTGGTTGAAAGCAACCGGGGCACTGTGGTAAAGTTTGCTAGTGATCTTTTAATAAAAAGGGGTGTAGAAAATGGCTGAAGAAAAAAGCTTCCCGATGACTGCCGACGGGAAGGCCAAGTTAGAACAAGAATTAGAAGACTTACGGCTCGTTCGGCGGCCGGAAGTCATTAACCGGATTAAGATTGCGCGGAGCTACGGGGACCTCTCCGAAAACTCCGAGTACGAATCCGCCAAGGACGAACAAGCCTTTGTTGAAGGGCGGATTAGCCAAATCGAAACGATGTTGCAATACGCCGTCATCATCGACAACGAAGACGTTGCCGCCGACGAAGTTTCGATGGGGCGTGAAATTACCTTCCAAGAATTGCCAGATGAAGAACCGGAATCCTACACGATTGTCGGTGAATCCGAATCCGACCCGCTGTCCGGTAAGATTTCCAACGAATCACCAATGGCCAAGGGGCTGTTGGGCCACAAGGTTGGCGACACCGTGGAAATTGAAATTCCAAACGGCAGCATGAAGGTTAAGATCCTGTCCGTTAAGTAAGCAAAAAGCACCGCTCCAGTGGGGGGCGGTGCTTTTTTAGGTTCAAATGTGCTTAGGACCGGCGGCGAGCTGTTACTTTTTGCCACCACGGGAGGGCAAAGAAAGCGGCGAAGGCGCCTAGGCTAATGAGCAGGCCCCAGATTAGTAGCGGTGGCACAAAGTAGAAGGTCACCTGGTGGGTTCCCGGGGTCAATTTCAGGGCCCAAAAGGTACTTAAGACTTTGTGTAACTTAACGGGGCGACCATCGACCATGGCGTGCCACCCGGCGGCGGCCGGGATGGTCGTCATCAGGGTGGTGGCTCCCTTCTTGAGCTTGACGGTTCCGCTAAGCTTGGTTGACGAGTAGTTAGTAATCTTTAACGGGCTTTGGGCCAGCTTGTGGTAATCAGCCATAAAGGAGGCTTGGTTGAGCCGGTACAGGCTGACGTTTTGGAGCCAGGCCGAATTTTTCTTTAGCGTCATGGTAATGGTGACTGATTTGCCCTTGGCGTGGTCGGCCACCGAAACGGCTACGGTGTCACGGTAGGTGTCGTATTGATTGAGGGCCTTACCATTCCGGGTGATGGTCACGCTGTCTAGGATCCTGTTCCCCAGGGTCAGGTAGTAGGGGTCGTTAGTCGTCGGCTTGAAGGTCAGCCGGATGGCAGCCGGGGCGGCTGAATCAACCTTGGTTAAGACGGCCCCGGTAATCTGGGTGGTCTCGTGGAGGTTGATGAAGGTAACGTGATCAAAGTTTTGGACCTTAAATAAGGAATCGTTAGTCGACTTGCCGGCCAGTGCTTGGTAAATTTGCGACTGGTAGTTGAGTGGGTCCAACGTGTTTTTGGAGAGGCTCAAGATCTGGTCGCTGGCCCCAAAGGCGAGTGGCAGGGCGGTCGGGTTTTTCTTAATCGTGATGAGCTTTGAAGAAGACAGGGTAGTTTGACGGTCCCAGTCGTAGCGGGCGCTGGTCAGCGGTAAGACTTGGGTGCCGGCCTGCTTACCATTATTGTTGGCCGTCAGTGAGTACTTAAAGCCCAGCAGTGAATCGGTCAATTCGGTTCCGTTGGTGTAGGTGATAAACCCGTCCCCGGCGGGCTGACCGATTGAGCCGACGAAGCTAGAAACACTGGGTTCCATGGTCGAACTGAAGTGATCGGCGGCGTTGTAGTCGGCCTGGAAGGGGTCGTCTTTGGTGCGCATGAAGTCCTTAGCGATGCGGTAAAGACCCTGGTCACCCTTTTTAATCGTGTTAACCGCCGCATCAAGTTTGGCTGTGTAGTTACCAAATTCGGCTTGGGAAACGTAGGAGATGTTATTCAGGGCGGTAAAGGCGCTCGTGGAGACGTCGCAAACGGCGAGCAAGACGATCAAGGCGTCGGTTAGGGCGGGGGAGGTTTGGCGCCGCAAGGTTAAAATCACCACCGCGATCGCCGCAAAGCCCGCCCCGATCCAGAGCTGATTTTGAGAAATGTAATTAACGGAGCCCACCCAGTTGAAAAACAGCGGTAACGCCCCGACTAAAAAGATGAGGGCCACGCCCAAGACGACCGGCCAAGAGAAGGTCGTTCCCGGTTCAAGAGTCCGGGCGGCCAACCAGATTAGCCAGAAGCAAAAGACAAAGGAGAACCGCGATGGGTACCAGACCGGGTACTGGCCGAGGTGCCACAAAAGGTCTAAGGGTGACCAGACGAAGGAAACCACCAAAAAGGCGGTAACCAAGAGGGCGCTTAAGCGTGCCGGCCAGCGGTCGCGGCGACTCAGTAGGTAGGCTAAGAAGCCGGCCACCATCAGCATGCCAACGTAGATGTTGGGCTGCCCGCTTGGCATCTGGTCGAAGTTAAAGGAGCCGGGGACGAACTTAGCCAGTATCTTGAGGGGGTTGTATTCCCACTTAAACGAGACCGACGTTGAGGTGTAAGTCCCCTTGCTCTTGGTTAAGGCAAATACGGTGGGTAACAAGACGACGGCGGCTAACGTGGTGGCGCCGATCGAAGCCAGTAGATAACGGGAAAACACCGTTACCCGGGGGCGCCAAGGCTCCTTGGTGGTGGTCAAATACCAGCCGGCAAACAACAGGGTAAAGAGGGCGACCATCCAGGCCATGTAGTAGTTATCAATCATGGTCACGGCCAGGGCGGCTAGGTAAAAGCGCCAGCCGCGGCCGTCTAAAATAGCTAATAGACCGTAGATGACGAGGGGCAAAAGCCATAAGACGTCCAGCCACAACACGTTTAATTGGTTGGCGATCATCCACCCCATCATCGAATAGGGGGTCGAAAAGGCCAGCAGGCGCCCGCCGTGTTGCTCAGTGGTCTGGTCGAGCAGCCAGGCCATGGACAGACCGGCTAAGCCGTACTTGATTAAGACCAAAATGAGAATTCCCGCTGACAAAAACTTGCCGGCAAAGGGCAGGAGAATTAAGTTCAGCGGGCTAAACAGGTAGTAGGCGTTGGTTCCCCACATTTCACCGCCCAGGCCCTTAGAAAAGGAGTAAAAAATGCTGGTGGGGTGGTGGAGCAACGTCGAACGTAAGTAGGAAAAGAAGTCGACGTATTGCTGGCCGAGGTCAACGGTCAGGATGCTTGAGGAACCAAAGGGGGCCATCCCCCGGTAGGCAAAGTATCCCCCCATTAACAAGACGGGGAGGAAAAAACTAATCGTCAGCCAGAGCCGACGATGGCGACGTTGAATATGCAAAACGGTTAGGTCCTTTCCATTACAACTTATGCTGTCAATTATATACCGGTGGGGTGAAGAAATCGGTCATAAAATTTGCTTAAATCGTGGTCAAAGAGGTGCCAAGCAACCTTAAAAAGAGTATCATCTAGTAGTTAGACCGGCAAAGGGTTTGCCGGAGTTGCTAAAATAAGTACTAATTTTGGCTAAGGAGAGTTTTGCAGTGAATTTTTTTAAACGCTTTAAGAGGATCCTTGGCCCGCGGACACAAAACAAGAACCGGAGTGCCCAGTCGGTCATTCCCTTCCGGTTAAACTTGTTGCTTTGGATCGTGGGTCTGCTCCTCTTGATGCTTGCCATTCGGTTGTTTTACCTGCAGATTTTAAACGGGGCAACCTATAAGGCGGATGTTAAAGAATCGGATACGACCGTTCAAACCAACAACGTTCAGCGGGGGATGATCTATGATTCCACTGGCAAGGTGATCGTAGGAAACCAGGCTCACCAAGCCATTACCTACACTAAGGGGTCTGACGTTACCGACGCCGATATGTACAAGATCGCCAACCAGTTGGGCAAGTACCTGACGGTGTCAACGGAGAAGTTAACGACGAGAAACAAACAGGATTACTTCCTGGCTAATGACGATAACTTAAACCGGATGATCAAAAAGGCGGGGCTGGCCAAGGATGTCACCGCCGATACGATCTCAACCAGTCAGTACAACAAGGTGCTCAAGTACCTCAACGCCCACCCGAGCCAGTACAAGCTAACCAGTTCGCAAAAGAACAAGGCGATGATTTACGCCACGATGACCGGGGCCTACTCGCTTTCCACGACCTACATCAAGGAAACCGGCGTGACCTCAAAGGAATTGGCCGAGGTCGGGGAACACTTGAGCTCGATGCCGGGGGTGAAGATCGGGACCGCCTGGACGCGAAACTACCCGCAGGGGAAGAACTTCCAGACGATGACCGGGACGGTGACGACCTCGGGGCTGCCGGCCGATGAGATCAACACCCTGCTTTCCCAGGGGTATTCCCGTAACGATTCGGTGGGTCAATCCTACATTGAAAAGGAATACCAGTCGACTCTGGCGGGTTCCAAGTCGCAGACCGAAGTGACCTCCAATGGCTCGACGGTGGCGAAGTCGGTCCTTAAGTACGCCGGTTCGAAGGGCGACAACCTGGTCTTGACGATCAACGCTAAGTTCCAAAAGCAGGTCCAATCGATCTTGACTAAGAACTACTCGTCAGCCGGTAATGGGTATTCGACGGGGGTTTACGCCGTGGTGATGAACCCCAACACCGGGGCGATTTACGCCATGGCCGGAATTGATCGTGACCCAACGACCGGGAAGCAGACCGTCGATGAAGTGGGGGGAATCAACCACCCGATCACGATGGGGTCCGTTGTTAAGGGGGCCATGGTCCTCGGGGCCATGATGGACGGGGTGATTAACCCGTCTAACAACACCTTGACCGATATGCCAATCAAGGTGGCCGGGACGTCGGCTAAGGCCTCCTGGTTCAACAAGACCGGGTCGGCCAACACTTCCCTGACCGCCTCCACCGCCCTAGAAGTTTCTTCTAACTCCTACATGATGCAATTGGCGATGAAAGAAGGGGGCATGAAGTACTACTCCGGTGCCCAAATCACCCTGAAGCCATCGATCTTTAAGAAGTTACGTTACTACTTCAACATGTTTGGCCTGGGCCAAAAGACCGGGATCGACATTCCGGGCGAATCGGCCGGCTACGAGGGGCCGTCAACTCAGTCCCACATTGGGTCGGCCCTGGACGAATCGTTTGGGAACTACGATGAGTACACGGTCCTGCAGTTAGCCCAGTACATGTCGACGATTGCCAACGGTGGTTACCGGATGAAGCCGTACGTGGTTTCCCAGATTCGGGGGACTAAGTCCAACGGGAGCCTGGGGGCGGTTAAGTACACCACTCAGCCACAGGTCCAACAAGTGATTCCGGCAAGTAAGGCGGCCTTTAACGTGGTTAAAGAGGGGCTCTACCTGGTTACCCACGGGACGAGCCCGTACGTAACCGCCTCCTCGCTTAAGAGCGAAACGCCGTCAATCTCCGGGAAGACCGGGACGGCCGAAACCTACTACGGTACCACGGCGACGACCACCCTGTCCTTTGCCGGTTACTCCCCGTCGGATAACCCGCAAGTCGTAGTGGCCCTGGCCATTCCGGGGGTAACCAATTCGAACAGTGGTGCCAACATCACGATGGCTAAGGAAATCTTTGCCGCCTACTGGAAGGACGTCCAAAACTCGTCCAGCAGCGAATAGGGGTGAAGCTCTGTCAAGGAAAAATCCTTAACAAAAGGGCTAGCCAAACCGGCCGATTGATGATATAGTTGTACGAGTTAGGGTTGTGCCAGTGAAGCACAACACCGTTTAATAAAATTACAAAGTTTGGAGGCACAACACGATGCGTGTAAACATTACTTTAGAATGCACCTCATGCCACGAACGGACTTACTTAACCAGCAAGAACCGTCGTAACAATCCCGACCGTCTTGAATTAAACAAGTACTGCCCACGGGAACACAAGGTGGTCTTACACCGCGAAACGAAGTAGTTCTTCGCTTCATGCGCGATCGATATTTATCGGTCGCGTTTTTTTATTCCTCACGTTTTCTGTCTAACCTGAAAGAACCAAACTAGCTAGCGGGGACCAGCGTTTTTTACACCTATTTTTTATTACCGCGATCAATCAAAATCGGGAAAAACGCTTGCGTCCCCTGGGGGAAACTGTGATAATAGATCTTTGTAAACGTTTGACAAAGGAGAGAGATTTGAGATGACGTATACAAAAAAAGAGATGCGCAAGGCTTACATTGCCCGGCTCCAGCAACTGGATCTGAACACGCGCGTTCGAGAAGAAAGGCGGCTGGTAAGTAGGTTATACGACCAACCGGAATGGGTTAGCGCTAAAACGGTGGCGATAACGCTTAGTCAATCCTTTGAAGTTGACACCGCCCCGCTGATCCTGCACGCCCGGTATAAAGGTCAAACGGTTGTGGTGCCACGAACACTTCCCCATCGGCAAATGGAGTTCGTGGCCATCGACGAAGATACCACCTTTGAAGAAACGAGCTTCGGGGTGTTAGAACCGGTGGACGGAACCGTCATTCCCGCCGAAGAGATTGATTTGATGGTGGTTCCTGGCGTGGCCTTCACCACGACTGGGAAGCGCCTGGGCTTTGGGGGCGGCTATTACGACCGCTACTTAGCCAACTACCAGGGAGCAACCATCTCCCTTGCCTTAAACACTCAAGTAGCCGCGGAAGATGAATGGGAAGCTGACCCGTTTGACATCACGGTGAACAAAGTGCTGACCCCAAGTGGTGATTAAAAGTGAAAAAGGCCATTCAACAAGCGCCGCTAACCTGCTGTTTGGTGGGTGTGTGTGTACTTGTCTACCTACTCGAAGAACTAGCCGGCGGGGCCACTAATTCGGCCACCCTCCTTAACCTGGGGGCGAATTATGATCCCTTTGTTAGGGCTGGACAATGGTGGCGCGTGTTCACCGCTGCCTTTTTGCACATCGGGCTCACCCACCTCTTTTTAAACATGATGGTCCTCTACTACTTAGGACGGACCATTGAGGAATTGACTGGTCATTTGCGGATGGCCGTGATTTACTTGGTGAGCATCTTGATGGGTAACTTGGTTAGCGTCGCCGTTCAGCCGGTAACCATTTCGGCGGGGGCTTCAACGGGGATCTTTGGCCTTTTCGGGGCCTTCCTCTTTATGGGAAGCGAATTTCGCCAGTACCCAGCGCTACGGGGTTTAGCGCGCCAGTACCTGATCTTGGTGATTATCAACCTGGTTTACGACTTGATTGCACCCGGGATTGATATTTTTGGTCACTTGGGGGGACTGGTCGGCGGCTTTTTAGCGTGCGCGCTCGTGGGGGTTCCTACTTTAGGGGAAATCCACTTGCGAAAACGGTTTCTTGGTGGCACGATATTAGTGTTAGGGTTTGTACTACTGGGTAAGGTGGTGTTTTTCCAGGGATGAAACGGATTGAACAGCTCCGCACCCTGTACGATGTTCAGCAACTCTTAAAGCAGTTCAACGTCTTCGTGTACGTTGGTAAACGCTTGTGGGACATTGAACTGATGGCAATTGAACTCGATAACTTATACCAAGCCGGCGTTTTAGAGCGGGATGTGTACATGAAAGCCAAGCTGGTTTTACGAAAGGAACACCGTCTCGAAGAAGAGCATCCGGAAGGTAAATACTTAAATTAGAAGAGGGATTATTCATTATGACGAACAAGAAGCTGATTGGTGTTGACTTAGGTGGGACGACGATTAAGTTCGCTATCCTGACGGCTGAAGGGGAAATCCAACAAAAGTGGTCACTTCGGACTAACATTTTGGATGAAGGTTCCCACATTGTGCCGGACATTATTGACTCCATCAACCACCACATCGACCTTTACAAGATGAGTAAGGATCAATTCATCGGGATCGGGATGGGGACGCCCGGGACGATCGACCTGGCAAAGGGGACCGTTAAGGGTGCTTACAACCTGAACTGGAAGACGACGCAAAACGTCAAGGACCAAATCGAAGAAGGTACCGGCCTGAAGTTTGCCCTGGACAACGACGCCAACGTAGCGGCCCTCGGTGAACGCTGGAAGGGTGCCGGTAACGATGGTGACGACGTGGCCTTCATCACCCTGGGGACCGGGGTCGGTGGTGGCTTGATCGCCAATGGTGAATTGATCCACGGGCTGGGTGCCGGTGGTGAAGTTGGCCACATGATCGTTCAACCGAACGGTTACCTTTGTACCTGTGGGAACCACGGTTGCTTAGAACAATACGCTTCGGCAACCGGGGTGGTTCACATTGCCCAAGACAAGGCGGAAGAATACGAAGGTAATTCTCGCTTGAAGGCGATGATCGATAACGGGGATGAAATTACCTCTAAGATCGTCTTTGACCTGGCCAAGGAAAACGACTTCTTAGGTAACGAAGTTGTTAACCAAGTGGCCTTCTACCTGGGTCTGGCATGCGCTAACTTAGCCGACGCCTTGAACCCAGAATTCCTGGTAATCGGTGGTGGGGTTTCCGCTGCTGGTGACTTCTTGCTCAAGCGGGTGGAAAAGAACTTCCAAGAATTTGCCTTCCCAACCGTTCGGACGACGACCCAACTTAAGTTAGCCGAATTAGGTAACGACGCTGGGGTGATCGGGGCGGCTTCCTTGGCACGCCGGTTTGCATAAAAATTGTTAGTGGGGGATTGAATCGTGGTTTTAGCAGTTAGTTCTGGTCTGATGATGTTAAACATTGTTATCTTGGTCTTGTTGATTGTCTGGGTCGGGGTCTGGGGCCTTGGTGCATGGCGACGGCGCCATTACGCAACGGTCCTCAGCCAAGAGGAATTCCAAGCGGGACTTCGCCGTGCCCAGGTGATTGATTTACGGCCAAAGGATCAGTTCGACCGGGGCCACATTCTAGGCGCCCGCAGTGTTCCCTACGCCCTGCTTCGCCAGCAAGGGGTCGACCTTCGTGCCGATATGCCAATTTACCTCTACGATGAAGGGATGACGGTGTCAACCCAAGCGGCGGTGTACTTGAACAAGCACGGCTTCAAGCAACTGTACATCTTAAAGGATGGCTACGTTCGCTGGGAAGGGAAGACTAAAAAGGCCAAGTACATTGATTAAGAGAAGTGGGAAACAACCTCCTATGCAGGTCGTATGACTTAGCTAGGGCGGGGTTAGTACGGTACGTACTGTTCTCCGCCCGTACTTAGGCACTAGGCCTGCGGTTGGTTTCCACGTTATCTGTGTAACCGTCGAAAATTAAAAGGGGGACGTTGCATTGCGACGTCCCCCTTTTAATTTTACAATTGGTGTGCCGAACGGTTCTTGCGGGTAGCAGAACGGCGGTTTTCATCGAACTTGGTTTCTTCTTCTTCAATCGGCTTGATCACGGTCTTGTGGAAGGCAAGTGCCCCACTGACGATCGCACCGAGGGTCGTTAAGCTACCAAAGAAGAAACCACGCGTAAAGTGCTTCATCAAAAATACCCCCTTCAATTCTAATTAACATCATTATGCAAGATTTGAAGGGGCTTTACCAGTTAAATCTAGATTAATCAAAGAAAGAGGGATCAGCGATGGCAAAGGTAGTGGCAATTGTGGGCCCGACGGCGGTGGGCAAGACCGCCCTGTCACTTCGGGTGGCCCAAAAGTTTGGTGGGGAGGTGATTTCTGGTGACTCGATGCAAGTTTACCGGGGCCTAGACATTGGGACCGCCAAGGCGACGACGGAAGAACGGAGCTTGGTTCCGCACCACTTGATCGACGTAAAAGACATTCACGACCGCTTTTCGGTGGCTGATTTTAAGGTCGCCGCTGAGCGTGAGATTGACCAAATTGCAGACCGGGGGCATTTGCCATTGGTGGTTGGTGGGACCGGCTTTTACCTTCAGGCCCTGGTTGAAAACTTGGCCCTGGGCCGCGACCAGTTCGATCAGGAATCGGCGGCGATTCGGGATCACTGGCACCAAATTGCGACCGAGCGGGGCAAGCAATTTGTTTGGGAGCAGCTAAACGAGCTCGACCCCGCGGCGGCCGCTAAGATTCCGGTGGCGAACTTACGGCGGGTGATTCGGGCCCTGGAAGTGATTGAAAAGACGGGTGCACTCTTTTCCACCCAACCCCAACCACCGGCTAAAAACGACTTCTTGATCATTGGGTTGACCACGCAACGCCCCGTCTTATACCAGCGAATTAACCAGCGGGTGGATCAAATGGTCGCCAACGGGCTCCTTGAAGAGGCAAAGTGGTTATATGACCAGGGGGGCGAAAACGAACAGGCCGGCAAGGGAATTGGCTACCGGGAGCTGTTCCCCTACTTTGCGGGGACGGTTAGCCGCCAAGAAGCGCTAGAAAAGATCAAGCTTGATTCGCGCCACTACGCCAAGCGTCAATTGACCTGGTTTCGCAACCAAATGACGGTCCACTGGTTTGATCTGGTCAGCCAGCAAAACACGACTGAAGAAATTGAAGCCTTGATTAACGGTTGGTTAAAAAAGTAAAGTGAAAGCGCTTAGCAATCCATTCTCTTTTCAAACCAGCGAGAATCGATTGATTTTAACGGGTGGGGTTGTTATTATTGATCCATCGATTTAAAAAAGCCGATCAATAACGGCGGCGGCGGTTAAGGATATGACCTAGACCAATCGCCTAATGATCGGCGATGTTACTTGATGATACAGAGGAAGGAATAGCAGACAATGGCAAAACATGTTTACACGAATGACGAAGTACACGCCCTGGTTAAGGAGGAAAATGTTCGCTTTTTGCGGGTAACCTTCTCAGACCTCTTTGGCACGATGAAGAGTGTTGACTTACCGATTAGCCAACTTGACAAATTATTAGCAAACAAGGTGATGTTTGACGGCTCCTCGATCGATGGGTTTGTTCGCATCGAAGAAAGTGACATGTACCTGTACCCGGACATGTCGACCTGGCTGGTCTTCCCATGGGGGGCAGAACACGGTAAGGTTGCCCAAGTGATCTGCTCCGTTCACCTAACGGACGGGACGCCATTTGCTGGGGACCCACGTAACAACTTAAAGCGCGTCATCAAGGAAATGAACGACGCCGGCTTCTCTGCTTTCAACATCGGTCCAGAACCAGAATTCTTCCTTTTTGAAACCGACGAAAACGGCAACACGACCACCAAGGTTAACGACCAAGAAAACTACTTTGACCTGGAACCAGCTGATAAGGGTGAAGACTGCCGTCGCGACATCGTTTTGGCCCTGGAATCCATGGGTTACAACGTTGAAGCTGCCCACCACGAAGTTGCACCGGGCCAACACGAAGTTGACTTCAAGTACTCCGACGCCTTAGAAGCGGCCGACAACATCCAAATCTTCAAGTTAGTGGTGAAGACGATCGCCAAGAAGTACGGCTTCCACGCCACCTTCATGCCAAAGCCACTGGCCGGCATCAACGGGAACGGGATGCACATGAACATGTCCTTGTTTAAAGAAGAAGGCGGCAAGGTAGTCAACTCCTTCTACGACGAACAAGACAAGGTTCAACTTTCGCAAACCGCATACCAATTCTTGGCTGGGGTGATGGACCACGCCCGTAGTGTGACGGCGGTCTGCAACCCGATCGTCAACTCTTACAAGCGCCTGGTTCCGGGCTATGAAGCACCAGTTTACGTTGCTTGGTCTGCCTCTAACCGTTCCCCAATGGTCCGGATTCCAAGCGAGCGTGGGATGGGGACCCGGCTGGAATTGCGGTCCGTTGACCCGTCCGCTAACCCGTACCTGGCCATTGCTGCCATCTTAGCCGCTGGGCTGGACGGTTTGAAGCGTGGTTTAAAGCCGGCTGACAGCGTTGACGAAAACATCTACGCCATGACCGAAGCAGAACGGCAAGCCAAGGGGATCCACGACTTACCAGACACCCTGCACAACGCCTTGAAGAGCCTGGCCCAAGACGACGTGATTAAGGCGGCCTTAGGTGACCACCTCTACCGCTCCTTTAATGGGGCTAAGAGCTTGGAATACGAAGGCTACCGCCAATCCGTTTCCAAGTGGGAACAAGACAAGTACATGAGCGAATACTAAACACGACTGAGAGTGGGAAATAACCTACTCGGCAGGCCGTATGTAAGATCGAACGAACGGTTGGTGCGTCACGCACCGTTCTTCGGCTTGCTTAGGCACTAGGTCTGCGGTTATTGCCCCCGTATAATAGTAAAAAAGCTCCCGCCGGTTGTGGCGGGAGCTTTTTTAAGCAATTATTCGTTTTCTAACTTCTTCGCGTCAGCGTCAATCCGGGCAAAACCAGAGCCATCTGGCTTCTTGCTCCCACGCTTTTCCATCGCCTTTCTGGCCATTTCCTTACGTTCTTGCTTGCTAAGTGCCATTGATTATTCGCCTCTTTTCGAATTAGCCATTCAATACTCTACATTTGTAAAGTACTGAATACGATTATTATAGAGCGAATTGAATAACTTGCAAGCTACTTTGATAATTATTTTGATATCGGACCGGCGAGAACCCCTTTTAGTTGGGCCAGTGCGCCTTGTTTCAGACCGTTTGGCGAAGCGGATTAGAATTAATGGTGAACTGACTTTAAAAAAGGGCGGAAATTAGCTAAGATAAAGCTATAACCATGATAAGGAGAAACTCATATGGCGAATGAAGAACAACAGCACGGCGCCGTTAGCATTGGAGAAGTGATTAACGGCCAGATTGCGACCAAAATTGATTATCTGCAACAGTTACAAAACGCCATTGCGGATCATGATGACTGCCAGGTCTACCAGCTGCTCGATAACCAGCGCTACGCTGCCGAAATCGAACACCGTGAGCAGCAACCAAACGACTCGCGGGTGATGAACCTAGTGGATAACTTGGCTGACCAACTCAGCAACTACTTAAGCAGCAACCTGATTAAATACCTCGGCAAGGCCTACCCCTTCTTTTACTATGAAGAATACCAGACCGGCCACTACCGGGTTTACTTTGGGAACTGGTGGGACCGTCGCCAGTTCGGGGAGCTGGACGTGTTAAACATTCGCTTCATCTTTAACCAAGAAGAATACGATAAGCTCGCCCAGGCTTTCAAGCTGTCCCAAGCCGGCAAGCGTTACAACAGCAAGCGGATCGGGGAATTGTCCAAGGAAAACGAACGGCTACAATCCTTAATTGACGACGCGACGACTCGCGAACAGCGGCGGGCCGAATTGCAAGAGGAACTAAAAGACATCATCGCCCGTAGCGGGATCTTTGAATCCAGCCGCAACCGGGAGAGCCGGGAGTCGATTGTCGAAGAGATTGCTCACCTCGAAGACCTCGATCAAGAGGCGCGGACGGCGGCGGAAAACATTAAGCAAAACGAACGCACGATACTCGACTTGTCCAAGGAAAACACGATCCTTTCCTACGAGCAAAAGTCGATTAACGACGTCTTTGGCTCCTTTGAAGACTTTGAGTTAGCCAACCGGAGCCTGTACGCCAACTATTTAGCTAGCCTGAGTGGCGGGGCCAGTGACGAGGGAAAGCGGGGGAGTAACAATGAGTAACAGTCAAATTGTTTCCACGGCTACCGATAAGGTGCGGGCCTTGTCAGCTTCTTTAAAGGATGGTTTGTTAGTGGGGAAACGCTACGTGGACCTCTTAAACGAATTGGTGGAAACCAATAAACCCCAGGATCTGTTGTCGGCAACCGAGGAGTTAGTCAACTTAAACTTGACCAACGCCTTCGTGAAATTCCCCCAGCACTACCAACCGGCTGATTACTACCTCTTGTTTATGAGTCGCATGCTGGAGCTAAACGCCATCAACGGGGTGGCGATTAGCCAACACAACCACGCCTTACAAGCGAACATTCAACCACTAGAAGAGGGTTTAACCTTTAAGTTTGAGCCAGCCAATGAGCATGCGGGGGCCTTTTTCGCCGACCAGCGTCACCACGAACCACTCTTTTACATTGACCTGGAGAACCGGTTATTGAACTTTTCAAACCAGGCCTTGGTCGACTTCTTTATTGTTAAGCAGGTCAACAACTATAACGACTTGGACTTAGAAGAGGCCTTGGCACCGCTAATTTCCTTTGCAAAGCTGTTAAAAGACCGCTTAGACTTTCGGATTGACCTCGGGATGCTTTCGACGAGCAACCAGACCGTCTTTGGCTTACAAAAACCAGACCTCGATATGGCCGTAATCGACAAGCTCTTCATCGATACAACCGAGACGGATTACTTCTTGATGAGTCTGCCCCAAAATAACGGTGCCCAGCTGAACTTAGACCGCGGTATCAAACTGCAACTGGGCTTTGATCCCGAGGATTACAGCCAGCAGTGGGGCTTTAGGGTTCTGGACGAAAATGAGCGTTCCTCGTTCTTCGGTATTTTGTTACACTACCCGATTGTGCGGGACTGGTACTTAAAGAACCGCGCAGCGTTGGCCATTCAAACCACCCATTTTGCACCGCGGCTAACCCGGGCCCAGGTAAAAGAGGAGGCGCCCTTAGAAGATGCTTAACATCACCGTTTTACTGCAGGACGTCATCGCAACTGACAACCGCCTCTTTGAAGCAAAGGACGTCATGCTGGGTCCTGAGGCACGCTTAGCTAACGTTGTCACCACCCTCGACATTGAGCTGGCCAAGCTAGCAAACCTAGTTGGTTGGAGCCGGGTGTACGATGAGGGTGAAAAACCAGCAGCTACCGACCTAGCCGGCCAGTACACCAAGGTTCTCCACGCGGCCCTGCTGATGGCGGCGCGTAAGCAATGGACGCATTTGGTAGTTTTAGATGACCAGGCCTTTACCCGTTTGTTAGCGGTCAAGCCGGCCACCAAGGTAGCGGATCTCAACAAGGAGTACTTGGCCATCAAAAACTTTACCTTGGGCAGTTACTTCAGCCACCGCCAAGAAGACTTCCGTCACGCCTGGCACTTGCTCTTGAAGCTGGGACTGGTGGACCTCGGCGTTTCGGCTGACCAAATCATGTCCGCCCATCAACAACTAATCCAACGGGCTGAAAGAACCATTGCCAAAACAAACTAACTAAAAAGGGAAACCGCGAGCGAACGGTTTCCCTTTTTGAGTGAGAGCAAAGACTATGCTTTTCGTTGGAAATGTTTTCCAACGGGGTGGCTTCGAGATGGATTGCCAAAGTAAATTTGACCTGCTACAGATAAAGAAAGAATTAACACAATGATAAAGAACGGTAGCATCTTTTCACCCCCATAAACATTGCCTATCCTTATTATTGCCCATTTTGCAAAAAATGCAATAGCTTTGTAAACTTTTTGTTACATTGGATTAATTTATTTGAAATAAAGAATTTAATCGCCGGCTATTTGCAAGTTATTCGATGAAAAAAGTTATAATATAACCGATCGCAGATGAATTAGTCGTTATCCTTGATCTTGCGGTGAACCAGCGCTGCGGGAGTGTGCAGGTGAGAGATAGAAAAAATTCAGCTCCTTACCACGGGGGCAAGGAGCTGAAAGTGTAACGTTACCGTTTTAAATTAATGCTGATGAGACGGGTGGGAATCGAACCCACAACCTTTGGTTTAGAAGACCAATGCTCTATCCGGTTGAGCTACCGTCCCGGACCATCTTAGTATAAAGAGCGGACCGGAACTTGTCAATCACGATCAGAAACCACCATAATAATAGTCAAGTATTTCAAGTAAGCGTTTGACGACGGTTTGTAATGAACATATAATAGGGAGTAAGGGATAGAGAAGGTACGTTTTATATCAAAGACACCAGCTAGTGTCAAGGTTCTTGAATGGGGGTTCGGTAAGATGACAGTCATTAAACAAGATCCACGGGTTGTTAAGACCCGAACAAACTTACGCCGGGCATTAGTTTACCTGATGCAACACGAAAAGCTGGAAAACATTTCCGTCCAAAAAATCACGAAGACCGCCAATATCACACGGGGGACCTTTTATCTCCACTACCGGGATAAGCAGGACTTTGTCGAAGCGGCGATGAATGGGATTATCGACCAGCTCTTTGAACACGTCTTGGAGAAGGGGACCCCCCGTGAAGTCACTGACGGTAAGATTTTGCAGACCATGAGCGTTAGCGAGACCTTTTCTTATATCGAGAAAAATGCCGATGTCTTTACGGTCTTGTTGAGTGGCCAACAAAACCGTTACTTCTATCAACAGTTGTATAACCGGCTAACCGAAGTAATTACCAATTACGCCAAGGGGCTCGGGACCGACCTAGAGGAAATTGACGTTCCCCTACGGATCCAGGTCGCCTTTATTACCTCGGCGCTGTTGGGGTTGATCATCCGCTGGTTGGATGGGGGGTTAATCTACACACCACGTTACATGACCAGCAGCTTGGAGAAGATGCTCAACAACTTTGCTAGCAGTCACCTGTTGATTATCTCCTTCTTGGATTTTCAAACCCATAACGGCTTAGAAATTTAAATAAAATTGGGACCGCCTTTTCGTTATTGAGTTGACGAAGGGGCGGTTCTTTGGTAAAATCAAAACGTTGTATTTGTGACCCCACAACTACAACCGCACGATGGCGAGTTTAAAAGCATTCGCTACTCGTCTTGGCGAGTCTTAATTTAAGGAGGTGCACAGAATGTACGCAATTATCGTAACTGGTGGCAAGCAATACAAGGTAGAAGCAGGTCAAGCAATCTACGTTGAAAAGCTCAATGCTCAAGCAGGTGACAAGGTTACCTTTGACAAGGTTGTCTTCGTAGGCGGTGACGACACTAAGGTCGGCACGCCATTTGTTGACGGCGCTTCTGTTGAAGGGACTGTTGACAAGCAAGGCAAGGAAAAGAAGGTCGTAACCTTCAAGTACAAGCCAAAGAAGCACACCCACACTAAGCAAGGTCACCGTCAACCGTACACGAAGGTAACGATCGACGCGATCAACGCTTAATGAGGTGTTAAAATGATTCGAGTCTCATTTACGGTGACGCCGGATCAGAAAATTACATCGTTTAAGATGACCGGGCACGCTGAATCTGGTCCTGATGGGCAAGATATTGTGTGTGCCGCGGTCTCGGCTCTGACAATTACCACTGTAAATGGTTTGGAACGGGTGCTGAAAAAAGAAGCCACCGTTACCCAGGATGTGGCCAATGGGGGGTACCTCGAGGTTACCTACATTGATCAGGGTCACGATGCTCAATTAATTCTCCGAGTCTTTGCGAGTGGCCTTATGGATCTTCAAGAGCGCTACGGAGAATTCCTTGAGGTTAAAATGTTTTATTAATCTTTTGCTGGAGGTGAACAACTATGATTATGGATCTTCAATTCTTCTCCCACCACAAGGGGGGCGGTTCCACTGCCAACGGTCGTAACTCCGCCGGTCGGCGTCTTGGTACTAAGGCTGCTGATGGTTCCGTAGTTACTGCCGGTTCAATTCTTTACCGTCAACGCGGTACCCACATCAACCCAGGTGAAAACGTTGGTCGCGGTAACGACGACACCTTGTTTGCACTGGTTGACGGCGTTGTTAAGTTCGAACGCCTTGGCCGGGACAAGCGTAAGGTTTCCGTTTACCCAGTGGCTGAATAAGCTCATAATAGACCGTAAGCAATTTGCTTGCGGTTTTTTTATGTTTTTAAACAAAATTAGTTATAGCGCTCAGGAAGGGACCAATATGAAGACAAGAATTGAACGACTCCGGGCCGGCTTCGAAAAGCAATACATTGATGCGTTTTTGGTGACCGATAAAACGAACCTCCGCTACCTAACTGGCTTTGACCTAGAACAGGGGGACGGGGGGCTGTTAGTTACCAACACCGACGCCGTGATTATTACGGATAGCCGCTACCAAGAAGCCTTACGGGAGTTTAAATCAGATGAAGTGGTCGCAACGATCACCCAGGATTACTGGGGGGATCTAAATAAGATTTGTAAGGGAATGAAGGTGTCGGTGCTCGGCTTTGAAGACACCCTTAGTTACCGGACCTTTGAACGGTTGGACGACCTGATGGAAGCCGCCATCGTGCCCTTTGACCGGGTGGTGGAAAAGATGCGCCGGGTCAAGGACGCTGGCGAGGTTGAAAAACTGCGTAAGGCTACGCAACTCCACGACCGGGGTTACAACTACCTCTTGTCGATTGCCCACCCGGGAATGAGTGAACGAGAGCTAGCCCTAGAGCTAGACTACTGGATGAAAAAAAACGGGGCCAGTCGGGCTTCGTTTCCAACCATCTTAGCCAGTGGCCCGAATTCGGCTAAGCCGCACGCTACCGTTTCGGACCGCCACTTAAAGGAAGGGGACTTGGTGACCCTAGACTTTGGCTACTTCGTAGATGGCTACACGGCCGATATGACCCGGACCTTCGCCGTGGGTCAGCTTGACCAACGCCTGGTTGAGCTCCACCACCTGATCGACGCCGCCCAAAAGAACGTCATTAGCCAACTCAAGGTGGGGATGACGGGTAACGAAGCGGATATGTTAGGGCGCAAACCCTTAGAAGACGCCGGGTATGGTGACTACTTCAACCACGGGATGGGTCACGGGATTGGAATGGCGGTCCACGAGTTTCCGGATTCCTTTGGCCCGGCCACTAACCGCTATAAGTTCCGTAACAACGAGGTGGTGACTGTCGAACCGGGGGTTTACCTGCCGGGAGTTGGCGGGATTCGGATTGAAAATGATGTTTTGGTGACCCACATGGGCGCGGAAGTGTTAACTAAGGCCCCCACCGGCCTGTTTGTGATTGGGTGAGAATTTGCAATTTGCCCATGAATAGTGCAAAATGTAAAAGATAACGCATGCGTGGCGTGCCCGATTTAATGTAGATAGGAGGCCAAACCGATGGCTGAAGATTCAACGATTATTTTAAATAGTGACGACCAGTCCTTGGGCAAGATCCAAATTGCCCCCCGGGTTATCGAAATCATTGCCGGGATTGCGGCCAATGAGATTGATGGGGTTTCTAAGATGCACGGTTCCTTAGCAAACAACGTTGGGGAACTGCTGGGTCGCTCCGACCGGCGCCGGGGGGTTAAGTTGTTCAACAAGGACGACCAAACCCTGGCCATTGACGTCGACGTTTACCTCGATTATGGTGCCCAACTACCGAAAGTGGCGGCTGAAATCCAGGATAAGGTTACCCAACAAGTGGCCCTGATGACCGACTTGACGGTGAGCGAAGTCAACGTTCACGTTCAAGGGGTGGTAACGCCAAAAGAAGAACAGGTTGTCGACCCTGATAATTTATTCGGACAAGAAGAAAGTGAAGATGGTGAAGATTAGTGACTTTTAAACGACGCAAAATCCGGGAAGTGGCCTTCCAGACCTTGTTTGCCATGGCCTCGGACCCAGAGGTTGACTGGGAGCAATTATACAAGGAGCTCCTTCCCCTCGCTCCTCAAGAAGAGGTGCCGGCCTACTTGGAAGAGCTGGTAACTGGGGTTAGTGAACACCAAGCCGAGTTTGACCAAGAGATTGAAGGCTCACTAGCGGCGGGTTGGAGCCTTTCGCGGGTGGAAAAGCCGAACTTAATCATCCTACGCTTGGCCCTTTACGAAATGAAGTACGTTGATGACGTCCCAGTGGCCGTGGCCATTGATGAAGCCCTGGAAATGACGAAGAAATTTAGCGATGATAAATCGCGTAAGTTTATCAACGGGGTGTTGGGCCACATTGGGGGGCCGAAAACCACTAGTAACTAGGGAGAGGGGAGCCAAGCGATTAGCAAGGCGCCCTTTTCTTATTTTCAAGCACTGGTCGGGCGTGTTAAAATCAGTCCATGGTAAAAACGGAACTTTGGTGGGAGTTAGTTGTTAATCGCACACCATAATCCGAACATTAACCAGAAAGTAACCACAGTGAGGGAGGAACCATTTACCATGGTAGAATTAATTGACGGTAAGCAATTAGCCAAGCAGCTAAACGAAGAAACTGCGACTCGGGTAGCGGCGTTAAAAAAGCGGGGGATCACCCCGGGAATCGCCGTGATCTTAGTCGGTGATGACCCGGCTAGCGCCATCTACACCCGCAACAAGCACCGCAAGGCCGAAAAGCTCGGGATGAAGTCGGTGTTAAAGACCTTCCCGGCCGATGCCAGCCAAGAAGAAGTTATGGCCTGTGTACAGGAGTTAAACAACGACCCGAGCATTCACGCCATCTTGGTCCAATCGCCCTTACCGAAGCACTTCGATGAAAAAGCGCTCGACAACGCGATTATTCCGGAAAAGGACGTGGATGGTTTCCACCCTTATAACGTTGGCCGGCTCTATAATGACGATCCCGACAAGCGATACCCGGTCTCTTGTACGCCACGTGGGGTGTTAAAGATGCTTGATCACTATAACGTTGACCTGGATGGCAAGGACGTGGTGGTAATGGGACGTTCGATCCTGGTCGGCAAGCCGATGCAATCACTCTTGCAGAACCGGAACGCAACGGTAACGATGCTGTCGGCCCACACCAAGGACGAAGAATTTTACATGCGGCACGCCGACATCTTAATCGTGGCGATTGGTCACCCCCAGTTCGTTAAGGCCCAAGACGTCAAAGAGGGCGCCGTGGTGATTGACGTGGGGATTAACCGCTTAGAAGATGGTAGCCTGTGCGGAGACGTTGACTTTGAAAACGTGAAGGAAAAGGCTAGCCTGATTACCCCGGTACCGGGAGGGGTGGGACCAATGACGATCGCTAGCTTGATGGCCCAAACCGTAGACTTAGCAGAGTGGAGTGAAGAATAAATGATCGCGGAGAAGAACTGTTTAACGGTGGCCCAACTTACCAAGTACGTGAAGCGCAAGTTTGATGCCGATCCCTACCTGAACCGTAACGTTTACGTGGTTGGGCAGTTGACCGACTTTCGCCTGCGTAAAACCCACCAGTACTTCTCCTTAAAAGACGATCAAGCCGATGGGAAGTTCCAGCTTTCCGTGGTGATGTTTCAAAGTGCCTTTGCCAAGGTTAAGTTCACGCCGGAAAACGGGATGCGGGTGATCATTCGGGGACGCCTGTCCGTCTACGAAGCCCGTGGTAATTACCAACTCTACGCCGAGGCGATGGAAGTGACCGGGGTCGGGACCCTGCAGGTGCAGTTTGAGCAGTTGTACAAGAAACTGCGCCAAGAGGGGCTCTTTGACCGACCGAAAAAAACGGTGCGCCCCTTCCCCAAGCGGATCGCGGTGGTAACGTCTAACGATGCGGCCGTCAAGCACGACATCATTACCACCGTCCGGCGCCGTAACCGCCTAGTTCAACTTGTTTTTTACCCGACCCGGGTGCAAGGGGAACAAGCGGCCGGTGAGATCGCCGCCCAGATTAAGCGGGTCAGCGACGCTAACGATTACGATGCCGTGATTGTGGCCCGCGGGGGTGGTTCTTTAGAGGACCTGTGGCCGTTTAACGAAGAGGTGGTGGCCCGGGCGATCAACCAGGCCAACCTACCGGTAATTTCTTCGATTGGCCACGAGACCGACACGACCATTACCGATTTGGTGGCCGACGTACGGACGGCGACCCCAACGGCTGCGGCCGAGGCGGTGACCAAGTGGCCCCTGGCCGACGTCATTGCCGAAGTGGAAAGGGAACAAACCCTGCTGTATACCGCCGAAAAGAGCCAACTGGCGAACCTAAAACAACGCCTCTTGGCCCTGACCGAAAGCTACTTTTTGAAGCAACCTGAGCGCTTGTACGAACGCCAGGTCCAACAAGTCGATGAACTAACTGGCCGACTGCAGAGCGGGGCCCGGTTACTGCTAGCGTCCAGGAGTCGGCGGGTTCAAGAGCTGCAAACCAGCTTGGAGCATCACTCGCCGCGGGCCCAGCTAGCTAAGCAACAGATGCAATTAGCCCGGTTGCAACAGGGCCTGCGTGCCGGAATGCGCGGGCACTTGGAAGAAGAGCGGGGCCGCTTGATTCGCTTAGAAGAGGGGCGCCGGGCTTCAACTAACTTGCTACTTCAGGCCACCCAAAACTACCAACGGGGGCAAGCGCAACGCTTAGACACGTTAATAAAGCAGCTGGATGCCCTGAGTCCGCTCAAGGTGTTAGGGCGTGGCTTTGCTTTGGTCACCAAGGATGAACAAGTGGTGGCGGGCGTTGACCAACTGGCGGTTGGTGACGAGGCGACGGTTAAGTTTGAACAGGGCCAAGCCCAAGTAACGGTTACCAAAATTGAAAAGGGGAACAACTAATGGCAAGTCAACCAAAGAGCTTTGAAGAACAACTAGCGAAACTACAAGAAATCGTCACCAAGCTCCAACAAGGCAACGTGTCGCTTAACGACTCGATTGAACTATTTAAGGAGGGGATGAACCTTTCTAACGACCTGAAGGGGCAACTTAATGAAGCCGAAACGACCCTAGCCCAGATGATGGACGAAAATGGGCAGCTGCACCCGGCCGAAGAAAAGGGCGATGACGTTTCAAATAACGGGGTGCAAAACCAGGGCTACAAGTCGCAATTCTTGGATGGGGACGTTTTCTAATGGCACGGCAGTTACAAGAACTAGTGGCCGTGGTTGATGACTACTTGGCGACCCACCTAGCCGGCGCTTGCGATCAGCCGCTCCTGGAAAAGAGTATGGCCTATTCCCTGTTAGCAGGGGGCAAGCGACTACGGCCCACCCTAACGATTGCGGTTGCCGAACTGCTGGGAAAGACCATTGATGACGACTTGGTGCGGGCGGCTTGTGCTTTGGAGCTGATCCACACCTACTCGTTAATCCACGACGATTTACCAGCCATGGATAACGATGACCTTCGTCGCGGGAAGCCAACTAACCACCGGGTTTATGGCCCGGGGGTAGCCACCTTGGCTGGGGACGGGTTATTAACCCTCGCCTTTGAGTGGGTTAGTGATAACCAGTTAAAAGCGCCAGTTCGCTTGCGGCTGGTTCAAGAATTAGCTAAGGCGGCGGGGCCAGCCGGGATGGTAGCGGGACAAGCCACCGATGTGTCAGCCACCGGCCAGGAGTTATCCTTGGCCCAGTTAAAGAAGCTTCACCGGCAAAAGACGGGCGCCCTCTTGCGCTACGCTGTTTTAGCCGGGGGCTTGATTGCGGAACAAGAAACGGCAGTGCTTGATTGCTTAACCACCTTTGGCGAAGCTTACGGGTTGGCCTTTCAGATCTACGATGACATCTTAGACGTGACGGCGACCACGGCGGAAATGGGCAAGGCGACCCATAAGGACCAAGCTGAGCAAAAAAACACCTACCCGGGCTTGTTAGGCTTAGCGGGGGCCAAAGGGGAATTAGAGGCGGCCTTAACCACCGCCCGGGGCGCCGCGGCCGAACTGGGGCGCCTGACTGGTAAAGAGACTGTAATTTTGGATGATTTTTTAGCGTACTATCGCATCTAGGGGTAAAATATGGAAAAAGAACGGGTGGACATTCTCTTAGTCAAACAGGGATTGTTTGATTCGCGTGAACAAGCCAAGCGGGCGGTAATGGCCGGCGAAATTTTGGGGCTCAACAACGAGCGCCTCGATAAACCGGGGCAAAAGATTCCCGTCACCACTACCTTACACATGAAGGGCAAGAAGATGCCCTACGTGTCACGGGGGGGACTGAAGCTTGCTAAGGCCCTCCAAGTATTTAAGATCAGCGTTGAAAACAAGGTGGTCTTAGACATTGGGAGTTCGACGGGGGGCTTTACCGACGTCATGTTGCAAAACGGGGCTAAGCGCTCCTACGCCCTTGACGTGGGGACCAACCAGTTAGTGTGGCAGCTGCGGGATGACCCCCGGGTGGTGGTGATGGAACAAACCAACTTCCGCTACTCGAAAAAAGAGGACTTTACGGCGGGGCAGCCGGAGTTTGCGTCAATTGACGTCTCCTTCATTTCACTGTCGATGATCCTACCCCCGCTGGCTCAGATCCTCACCCCCGGTGGCGAAGTGGTGGCGCTGATCAAGCCCCAGTTTGAAGCCGGTAAGGAACACGTCGGAAAACATGGGATCATTCGCGAGCGTAAGGTTCACGAGGAGGTTTTGACGCGGGTTTTGTCCTTCATGGCCGCGGATGGCTTTGATGTCTTAGGACTGGACTACTCACCGATTAAGGGGGGGCAAGGGAACGTCGAATTCTTGGCGCACCTTAAGTTGGCTACGGGTCCCGCTCAAATTGCTCCCGAGATTGATATTAACCACGTTATTGACGCCGCGTACGCGGAGTTAAATAGCTAAGGAGGAACGTGCAATGAAAAAGGTCGATCGGCAACGCCAAATTCAGCAAATCATTGAAGAAAACGATGTTGAGCGTCAGGATGATTTGGTCCGCCTTTTGGGGGAAGCGGGCATTCAGGTTACCCAAGCGACGATTTCGCGGGATATCAAAGAAATGAAGTTGATTAAGGTGCCGTCGACCCACGGCGGCTACCACTACAGCCTCCCTAACTATCACCAAGAGGATAAAGAAGCGCAACTGACGGCGACGATCAAGAGCAACTTGGTGGAGCTAAAGCGCAGTGACCGAATGGTGGGGTTGGTTATGCAGCCGGGGCACGGACCGTTAATGGCGCTGTTAGTCAATTCCCTTAAGTTCCCGGAGGTCTTTATGGCGATTGGTGATGACGCCAACGTTTTGGTGGTCTGCCAATCCCAAACGGCCGCCGCGGAATTTGAAGAACGGATTAATAGTCTTCGTTAGGAAGCGGGGGAAAGAGCGTGTTACAAGAGTTAACGATCGACAACTTGGCGATTATTGACCACCTATCCCTGGAGTTTGACGACCACATGACGGTCTTGACCGGGGAAACCGGGGCCGGAAAGTCAATTATCATTGATGCCGTTAGCCTACTGGCCGGGGGACGGGGGTCCCAGGAGTTCATCCGCAAGGGAGAAGAGAAGCTCTCCTTGCAAGGGCAGTTTGAAATTCCCAAACTGCCGGGTTACGTCGCCCAATTAGATGAGCTAGGAATCAGCCACGACGACGGGGCCTTGATTATTTCCCGTGAAATCCACCGTAGCGGGCGGAACACGATCCGGGTTAACGGGACCTTGGTCAACGCCGCCACCCTTAAGCAATTAGGAAGCGGGCTGGTTGATATCCAAGGTCAAAATGAGCACCAGTTGCTCTTACGCCCGGAGGCGCACTTAGGAATGCTCGACCAGTTTGCTAACGCTAAGGTTCAGCCCCTACTAGCGTCGTACCAAGAGCAGTACCAAGAGTACCGGCGTTTGGAGGCGGCGGTTAACCAAAAGAAGGCCAACGAGCAACAGTGGGCCCAGCGCCTCGACATGTTGCGCTACCAAGTTAAAGAAATTGGTGACGCCGACTTGCGGGCCGACGAAGAAGATGAATTAATCGCCGAACGTGAGCGACTGGAACACTTCCAACAGATCGCCACCACCCTCCAGCAGGTGGTTGGGGTGTTGAACGATGACGAAGAGGCGCCGGTCTTAGACCAGGTCGCCACCATCATGAATGCAGCCCAAGAGATTGCGCCCTTCGATCCCGAATACGATGACCTGGCCCAGTCCCTTTCCGACGCCTACTATTCACTGCAAGACGTTGCCAACCAAGCTGGCCACCAGTTGGATAGCCTCGAGTTTGATGAGGAGCGACTAGCCACGATCAACGCCCGCTTAGCGACGATTGCCGACTTGGAGCACAAGTATGGTGAAAGCTTAGCCGACGTTTTGGCGTACTACGACCAGATCAAAGAAGAGCTTACCGATATGGAGGCCGCGGCCGATTCAGGTTCCGATTTGGAAGAGCGGTTAAATGCGGTCCAGGCCGATTTGTTAAACCAAGGGAACGCCCTGAGTCAAGTGCGGCAAACGGCGGCCCGCAAATTAGCCAAGCAGGTTCACACCCAACTAAAGGAACTGTACATGGATAAGGCGGTTTTTGAAGTGAACTTTGCCAAAACCAAGAAGCCGGTCTTCTCTGCCACCGGGATCGATCAGGTTGAATTCTACATTCAAACCAACCCTGGTGAGGCAATGGGACCCTTGGCCCGGATCGCCTCCGGGGGGGAACTTTCCCGGGTGATGCTGGCCTTAAAGACGATCTTTGCCCAGGGCGAAGGGGTTACTAGCATCATCTTTGACGAAGTCGATACCGGGGTTTCCGGGCGGGTCGCCCAAGCCATTGCTGATAAGATTCGCTTGATTGCCGAGGGCTCACAGGTCCTTTGCATTACTCACTTACCACAGGTGGCGGCGGTTGCCCAACACCACCTCTTAATCCAAAAACGGGTGCACGACCAACGGACCACGACTAGCGTAACGCCGTTAAACACTAACCAACGGGTTGAAGAGTTGGCCCGGATGCTGGCGGGTGATACGATCACCAAGCTTGCTCGCGAGCACGCGTCGGAATTGTTAACGATGGCTAAGCAAAAGGCCCAGGACTAACGGGACCGTTCTCCTTGGTGTGAACAAAAAAACGGCTGAGAGAAAGTAGGGTTTCTCTTAGCCGTTTTTGTATTCTTGTATAGGTAAAAATCTAGCCTGCGATGTAGCGAAGCTGGGGGAGTTCAAAGAAGTAAGAAAGGTTACCGGTTTGGATGACGTATTGACCGACACGGAGTTGGGATAAGTGACCGCGAACGTTGGTGATTTGACCATCGGTGTGGACCGGCATTAGTTGAACGAAGACCTCCCGGTGCTCCTCAATGGCCCGGGCGAGGAATTGCCGCCGCTGAAAGAGGGGTTGAACGGGAAGAACCCGTGGTTCCACTGGTTGGGCTTGCTGAGGGGTTTCAAATAAAGAAGACCAAAGGGCGGTCCCCCGGTTAATTAAAGAACGCTTTTGAATTTGCATCGTGCTTCCCTCCGAACGTTTGTTTGTGACTATATTATACGAACGGACGTTCAAAAAGGCAAGGGCAAAATCGATCATTTGTTCGTATTTATAAAATGGTGGCGAGAATTCGCCATTGACGCCCCGGCAGGTGGGCAAAGTGTGGTATCATATATCCAATACTTTTAAAAAAGGTTAGGGGTAAGAGCAAACATGACAAAGCGAGGAATGTTGATTGTCCTTTCGGGACCATCCGGAGTTGGTAAGGGAACGGTGCGTAAAGCCATCTTTGACCAACCGGGAAACGACTTTCAGTATTCAATTTCAATGACGACGCGCAAGCCGCGGCCGGGAGAAGTCAATGGCAAGGACTACTTCTTTGTTTCCAAAGAGGAGTTTGAACAAAAAATCCAGGCCGGCGAAATGCTTGAGTACGCCAAGTATGTTGACAATTATTACGGCACGCCATTAAAATGGATTAATGATACCTTAGATGCCGGTAAAGACGTCTTTTTGGAAATTGAAGTTAACGGGGCGATGCAAGTTCGTTCCAAGAGCCCAAACGGCGTCTTCATTTTCCTAACCCCACCTGATCTAATGGAATTAAAGCAACGTCTAATTCACCGGGGAACCGACAGCATGGAAGTAATTAACAAGCGCATCAAGAAGGCCTTTAGTGAGATCGAAATGATGCAAAATTACGACTATGCGGTGGTTAACGACGAGGTTCCAAACGCCGTTGAAAAAGTTAAAGAAATCATCCGTAGCGAACGGTTACGGGTGCGGCGCGTGATGCCGGACTACTTAGAAATGTTAGGAGAATCGATGAAATGATCTTATTTCCATCCGTTGATAAGCTATTAGAGCGGGTTGACTCCCGTTACTCACTAATCATGTTGGCTAGCAAGCGGGCCCACGAAATCGACAAGTACCGGATCGATAAGTGGCGGGCGGCCCACCCGGATAAGGCTGGCGAAACGGTCAGCTTAGAAGGCGACAAGCCGCTCTTGTTGGACCACTATGACTCCAACAAGTCCGTTGGGATGGCGCTGGAAGAAATCGAAGCGGGATTGGTAACGATCGACCCCGACCAACACGAAGACTTACAAGATTAATGACCGGGTGAACCGGAAAAAGTGGCCAGGGGGATCCCGGGTCGCTTTTTATTTTAAGGAGGAAGACAGGATGGCAAGGATTGCGGTATACCTAACGGGAAGCATTGCGGCTTATAAGGCAGTAAGCGTGGTGCGGGAGCTTCAGCGCGCTGGTCACGAGGTGCGGGTGGCCCAAACAAAAGCGGCGGAGCAGTTTGTTGGTCCCGCCACCCTGGCTTCTTTGACGCACCACCCGGTCGTTGATGACCTCTGGGAAATGAGCGAAGAGGGGCAAATCCCTCACGTTCACTTAGCCGACTGGTCCGACTTGGCCTTGGTGGTGCCGGCTAGTGCGGATGTAATTGCTAAGATGGCGGCGGGGCTGGCTGATGATGCGGTCACCAGCGCCCTGTTAGCGACCCAGGCCCCGCGTCTGGTGGTGCCGGCCATGAATTCACACATGTGGCAAAACCCAGCTACGCAACGAAACGTTACCCAACTGCTGGCTGATGGGGTTCACTTCTTGGAACCCGCCGATGGGATGTTGGCGGAGGGTTACACCGGTATGGGACGGATGCCCGAGGTTAGCACCATTATCGCTTGGGTTGCGGAGTTTTTAACCACCGGAAACGCCTTAGCGGGTAAGCGCTTGGTGGTGACGGCGGGGGGAACCCGCGAGCCACTGGATCCGGTTCGCTTTATCGGCAACCGTTCCTCCGGTAAGATGGGAATTGCGATTGCAAAAGCAGCTGCTAACCAGGGGGCCCAGGTGGAATTGATTGTTGGCAGCGTGAGTGTCGACTTGCCAAACGACGCCGGAATCACTGTTCGCCAAGTTGAAACCACCGAGGAGTTGTTGGCGGCCGTTGATCAGGCTTTTGAAGGGGCGGACGCCCTCGTAATGGCGGCGGCGGTGGCCGACTTTCGCATGGAAGCAGTCAGTGACCAAAAGATCAAAAAGGATGCCCACGGGGAGCTGATCCTGAAACTGGTGAAGACCCCGGATATTTTGAAGACAATGGGGCAAAAGAAGGGGCACCGCCTGGTGGTGGGGTTTGCCGCCGAAACAACCGCCCTGGTCGAAAACGGCATGGCGGAGTTAAAGAAGAAAAACGCCGATTTGATCGTAGCTAATGACGTGACCAAGGTGGGCAGTGGCTTTGGGGCCGATACCAACCAGGTCACCATTTTGGCGGCCGATCAGACACCCCAGACTTGGCCCAAGCTTAGTAAAGCGGCGGTGGCAAAGCGACTGGTAGCGCTGATTGGTCAACGATTGGGGGGGAAAACAAATGGCGGAACTCGTTCAAGTCATAGTTGATGTTCCAACGATGCAGACCAACCGCCCCTACACCTACCGGGTGCCCGAACGCCTCGAGCGTCAAGTGCAACCGGGGATGCGAGTGATGGTCCCCTTTGGGCGGGGAAGCCGGGAGGTCCAAGGGTTTGTGGTCGCCGTTGACCAACCAGATGAATTTGATGGTGACTTAAAGGACCTCGCTGGGGTGATGGACCTAAGCCCGGTCTTAAATGACGAGCTACTGAAACTAGCGGGTTGGTTGGCCGATCAAACCTACGCCTTTAAAATCACGGCCTTTTATACCATGTTACCGAGCCTCTTAAAGGCCCAGACGACACGGTTGGTTCGCTTGGTCGATGAAGTTGATGAGCAAACGAGGCTCGCCCTGTTTGCCGATCAGGATGAATTAGATCTTGCCAAAGTTCAAACTGATCCCCTGGTACTGAGTCAGTTGATGAGGCTACGGCGAGCGGGTAAGGTGGTAATTGACTATCGGGTTCACAACCGGGCCCGGGCTAAACAAATCACCACCATTACCCCAACGCTGTCCTTTGATGATTACGAAGGGGAGCGACTAGGGGTGTTAAAAAACGCCCACGCCCAGCGGAATCTATTGGATTACTTGCAAAGCTTAGCGGGGAAAACCGTGCCACTCAAGCAAGCCCAAGAAGAGAGTGGCCTTTCGGCGGCTACCTTTACGACCGGGGCTAAGCGGGGGTGGCTCAAAAAGGGGCAAGCAGAAGTTTACCGCGATCCCAGTGGGGCGCTGCCTACGTCACCAACTGCCCCGCCGACCCTAAATCAGGAGCAGGCCCAGGCGGTGAAAAGGATTAACCAGGCCACCGATCAACGAACCGCCGAAACTTTCCTGTTGCAGGGGGTGACGGGTTCGGGGAAAACGGAGGTTTACCTGCGGGCAATTGAACGGGCCTTAGCTAACGGGCGCAGCGCCCTGATGTTGGTGCCAGAAATTTCACTAACCCCGCAAATCGTCAGCCGGGTGCGGGGCCGCTTTGGTAAACAAGTCGCGGTCCTGCATTCGGGCCTTTCCAACGGGGAACGCTATGACGAATGGCGCCGAATCAAGCGTGGCGAGGCGAAAGTGGTGGTGGGGGCGCGCTCAGCGGTATTTGCCCCCCTAGACAACGTTGGTTTGATCATTATGGATGAGGAGCACGAGTCGTCTTACAAACAAGACGACGCCCCCCGTTATCACGCCCGCGACGTTGCTAAGTGGCGAGCTGCTTACCATCACGCCCCGCTCGTCTTGGGATCGGCAACCCCGAGCCTAGAAAGCCGGGCCAGGGCGGCGACCGGGTTATACCACCGCTTAACCTTGCTCCACCGGGTTAACCAACGCCCCCTGCCGCCGATCCAAGTGGTCGATATGAAAAGAGAGGTTCAAGCGCGGGGGGAGACTAATTATTCGTTGCCGCTCTTGAACTTGTTGACCGACCGGCTTAATAAGGGGCAGCAAAGCATCCTAATGCTTAACCGGCGGGGCTTTTCCTCCTTTGTGATGTGTAGGGACTGCGGTTACGTTCCTAAGTGTCCCAACTGCGATATCTCGTTGACCCTGCACATGGATAGCCGGAGCCTAAAGTGTCACTATTGCGGTCACGAGGAGCGGATCCCCAACACCTGTCCGAACTGCCAGGGCCACCGAATCCGCTACTACGGGACCGGTACCGAAAAGGCGGTAGCCGAATTGCAAACCTACCTGCCGACCGCTCGGATCATCCGGATGGACGTTGATACTACCCGCCGAAAGGGGATGCACGAGAAATTACTAACTAAGTTTGGTAACCACGAGGCCGACATCCTATTGGGGACCCAAATGATCGCCAAGGGGTTAGATTTCCCGGGGGTGACCCTGGTGGGGGTCTTAAACGCCGACACGGGGCTGGATTTACCCGATTTTCGGTCCTCTGAGCGCACCTTTGACCTCCTAGCGCAGGTGGCCGGGCGGGCCGGACGTGCCGATGAGGCCGGCCAAGTGGTGATTCAAACCTTCAACCCGGATAATTACGTGATCCAACTGGCGCGGGCCCACGATTACGAGCGCTTCTTCGTCCAGGAGATGAACCTGCGCAAACTCGGCGCCTACCCGCCGTATTATTACACGGTCCGGGTGATGGGCAGCCACCCCGATGAGCAGATGGCCGCCCGGGTGATGCAAGCGGTTCGCCAGGAGTTGGTGGGGCAGTTGGATTCGCAAACGATCATTTTAGGCCCCACCCCCCGGGCAATTGCCCGCTTGAAAAACCGTTACTATTACCAAATTGTGATCAAGTACCGTCACGATCCGGCCCTCCATGCCCGCTTAACCGCGATCATGGAAGGGGCCCAGCAACAGTTTGACCGGGAGACCCAGGTGATGATTGACCCGGATCCCCAGTACTTCTTGTAGATGTAGAAAGGAAACCACGCCAATGAAATCAATTGTTTTTATGGGGACCCCCCAGTTTGCGGTCCCAATTTTGAAGGCCCTCATCGATAGCGAAGACTACCAAGTACTAGCCGTTGTTTCCCAACCTGATCGTCGGGTGGGACGCAAGCGCGAATTACGGGCCACTCCGGTTAAGGAACTAGCCCTTGAAAACGGAATTGAGGTTTTGACCCCCGAAAAAATTAATCACAGCCCCGAAATGGACCGGGTGATTGAACTAGCACCGGACCTGATTATCACGGCGGCCTTTGGTCAATTCTTACCGGACAAGCTACTCGCCGCCGCTAAGGTTGCGGCCATTAACGTTCACGGTTCCTTGTTACCTAAGTACCGGGGTGGGGCGCCAATTCAATACGCCGTGATGAACGGGGACGCCGAGACCGGGGTCACAATCATGTACATGGTTAAGAAGATGGACGCCGGCGATATCATCAGCCAGGCTAGTTTACCAATTACCAAGCAAGACGATACCGGGACGATGTTTGAAAAGCTATCACTACTGGGGCGCGACCTTTTGTTAGATACCCTGCCTAAGTTGCTCGCCGGCGATATCACCCCGGTCAAACAAGACGAAAGCCAGGTTGTCTTTTCACCAAACATCACCCGCGAACAAGAAACGATTGATTTCACGCTCCCGGCCGACCGAATTGATGACCTCGTTCGGGGGTTGCGCCCAGCCCCGGTTGGTAACATGGTGATTGATGGCCTACGAACTAAGGTTTACGACGTGACCCCGCTAACGGAAACGACTGATCTGCAACCGGGCCAGGTGGTGCGGGTGGAAAAACACGCCCTGATTATAGCGGCCGGAGCGGGGACGACTTACCAGATTAACAGCCTTAAGCCAGCCGGAAAGCCCAAGATGGACATTACGGATTACTTAAACGGCCACCAAAATTTAAAGCCGGGAGTACAAGCGATTAATAATGACTAAGAAACAAGCACAATTAACGGGGGCCCGGGCCATCGCCCTGGCGACGCTAGATAAGGTCCGCACGTCGGGGGCCTATTCAAATCTCCAGTTGAACCAGGCCTTAGAAAGCGGGCAATTATCGGGCGCTGATCGCCGCCTAGTAACAGCCTTAGTGTACGGAACTCTACAGCACCAACGGACCTTAGACTACTGGCTTTCCCCCTTTATCGCCGGCAAAAAGGTGCGCCCTTGGGTCAAAACCCTTTTGTTAATGACCCTCTTTCAGTACCAGTACCTGGATCGGGTACCCAACTTTGCCGCTACCGATGAGGCGATCGAAATTGCTAAGCGGCGGGGGAACCCTGGGGTTCGTCGCTTTGTGACCGGGGTTTTGCACGTAATTCTGAGGAACGGAGTGGCCGACGTTGAAAAAATTGAGGACCCCAAGCAGCGGTTGGCCATCCAAGCCTCCCTGCCGGACTGGCTGGTTGACGAATTGGTCGCTCAGTATGGGCTGGCCCAAACGGAGGCGCTTGCTAAGGTAATTAACGAACCGGCACGGATCAGCCTACGGGTTAACCGGGCCAAGGCCACGGTCGAAGAAGCCCAAGCACTGCTAAGGTCAGCGGGGGTGGAAACCAAACCATCTGAGGTCGCCCAAAATGGCTTAGTGGTTACTAAGGGGGCGGTGTTAAAAACGGCGGCCTTTAAAAACGGGGTGGTAACGATTCAAGACGAATCCGCCATGTTAGCCGTGGAAAGCATGCACCTGACCGGTCACGAACGGGTCTTGGACGCCTGTGCCGCTCCGGGGGGTAAAACCGTTCAAATTGCGGAGGCCTTAACTGACGGGGAGGTCTACGCCTTAGACATCCACCGGCATAAGGTGGGCTTAATCGAAAAGAACGCGCAACGGATGGGGGTTGACGACCGGGTCTTCGCCCGCCAACTCGACGCTCGCCAGGTTGGCCAGGAATTTGCCGATCAGTTCTTTGATCAGATCTTGGTTGATGCACCGTGTTCGGGGATGGGACTTTTACGGCGGAAACCGGAGATTCGCTACGATAAGCAACTGGGCGACAGCCAACGTCTCCACCAAATTCAGGGGGCAATTTTGGATTCGGTGGCCACAAAAGTCAAAAAGGGCGGTATAATTACCTATAGTACGTGCACGATCCTTCGTCAGGAAAATGACGAGACGGTGGCCGAATTTTTAAAGCACCACCCCAACTTCCGGTTACAAAAAACCACCACCGCACGTATGTTGAAGGACAACCGCCAAGCCCAGACGCTCACCCTGTTGCCGAGTGACTACGGCTCTGATGGTTTCTTTATTAGTAACCTTCAACGAGTTCAGTAGAAGGGGAAAAAGAAACTCATGGAGACTGCATTTCAATCAGATATCGGTCAACAACGGTCCGAAAATCAGGACCGGGTTAATAATTTTTTTGCTGCGCCAAACCTCCAATTAGTGGTTATCGCTGATGGAGTGGGGGGCAATAATGGGGGCAACGTCGCTGCTGAAGAAACGGTAGCGGCGCTCGGTCGTTACTTCACCCAGGAGGCACCTAAAACCGTCCGCACCGCTAAGGCGTGGTTTCGGGATAAGGTCCGCTTGGTTAACAAATTAATTTTAAATAAAGCAAATTCAAATCTTAACTACCGAGGGATGGGAACGACGATGGTTGCGGCAATCCTGATTGATAACGTTGCCGTGGTCGCCAATATTGGTGACAGCCGGGGTTATATTTTCCACCAGGATTTGTTGACCCAAATCACCGTCGATCACTCCCTCGTCAATGAACTAGTCAAAAACGGTGACTTAACGGAACAAGAGGCCGCACATTCCCCGCAAAATAACATTATTACCCGGGCAATTGGAATCTCAACTGACGCTGAAATCGACGTCAATTCCTTTGAACTCGGGGAAAATGATCAACTACTGTTGTGTACGGATGGCCTGAGCAAAATGGTCGAAGGTGATCAGATTGCGGCCGTTTTAGCGGGACACGAGTCTTTAGAAGATAAGTGTGCCGACCTGATCAAGCTGGCCAACGCGGCCGGCGGCAACGATAACGTCACCGTTTTAATTAGCCAAAACGACCAGGAGAAATAACAGATGGAACCCGGATACGAGCTAAATCACCGGTACCGGATCATCCGTCCCCTTGGTGAGGGCGGAATGGCCAATGTCTACTTGGCCCACGACCTGGTTTTAGACCGGGATGTATCGGTTAAATTATTACGGCTTGATCTGCGGGATGATCCCAACACGCAGCGCCGCTTTCACCGCGAGGCTTTAGCGGCAACCCAACTTAATGATCCCCACATTGTTGGGGTTTACGACGTGGGAGAAGACCACGGAATGCAATACATGGTAATGCAATACGTCAAGGGGATGGACCTCAAGGCGTACATTAAGCAGCACTACCCCCTTCCGCTCCCCCAAGTGGTTAACATTATGGAACAGGTGCTGGCTGCCGTTGAAGCGGCCCACGCCCAGGGAATTATTCACCGTGATCTCAAGCCCCAAAATATCTTAATTGACGATCAACAAAACATTAAAATTACTGACTTTGGTATTGCGACGGCCAGCTCGGGGAATTCGTTAACCCAGACGAATACCCTGTTAGGTTCGGTCCATTACTTATCGCCCGAACAAGCGCGGGGCTCGATTGCCACCAAGCGTTCGGACATCTACTCACTCGGGATTATCCTGTACGAGTTATTAGTTGGCAAGGTGCCCTTTGAAGGGGAAACCGCGGTTTCAATTGCGCTAAAGCACTTTCGGGACCGGGTTCCTTCGGTACGCCAGGCGAACCCGGCGATTCCCCAGTCACTGGAAAACGTCGTCTACCGGGCGACCGCCAAGGACCCCGCCCAGCGCTATGGTTCCGCCGAAGAGATGGCCAAGGACTTGAAAACGGTCCTGACTCCGGAGCGAGCCAACGAGGCACCACTGGTCTTAGCAGACCCAGGGGATGAGGAAACTAAGGTCTTGGATTACCGCCAAATCAAGGAAGCGGCGGCCAAAACTAAGCAGGAGCCGGAAGCAAAAGAAGCCCCTGAACAACAAGAGACGGCTCCAGAACAGCCGCCTGTCCCGAAAAAGAAACGGCGCCGGGGGTTGTGGGTGAGCCTACTGACGATTATTTTAGCAGGTCTACTGGGTTCGGGGTGGTATTTCAACCGTGAAGTAACCGTGCCGGACCTGACCGGGATGACGACCGCTCAGGCGACCAAGGCGTTAGCTAAAAAGCACCTGCGCTTGGGAAATATAACCCGGGAAACATCCTCGTCAGTGGCCAAAAATCGGATTGTCGCCGTTGATGGTGCCAGCAAGGCCCGTTATGGTCGTGAAGTGAACGTCATCTTATCCAACGGGATGAAGAAGTGGACAATGGACGACCTGGTCGGCAACGACTACCAAGGGACCGCCGAAAGCTTACGGGCCAAAGGATTTACCGTACGGATTAAAAAGGAGTATTCCTCTTCCGTTAGCGCAGGGCAAATCATTCGTCAATCGGTGAGCTCGGGAACGGTGGTTCACCCGGCCCAAGACGTGATTACCCTAACCGTATCGGCCGGGAAACAAACTTATAAGATTCCTAACTTTAAAAACGAGGACATTACCGACGTTCAAGACTACGCTAGCAAGCATGGCCTACAACTGACGGTGACCCAACAGGAATCAACCACGGTAGCGGCCAACAAGGTCATTAGCCAAACTCCCAAGGCGGGGAGTCGTTTAGCTAAGGGGGACACCCTGACGGTGGTGATTGCAAGTTCGGGGACCCAACTGAAAACCACTAGCATCCAAATCGACATCCCCTTTGATGGTAACGGGGGCAAGACCGAAAACCGGGTCCAAGTTTACATTGAGGATGCTTACCACAACCTAACGATGGAATACCAAGACATCACGATTAACCAGGAAACAACGATTAACGTGCCGTTCACCCTGCGCAACGGTCAAACCGGGGCCTACAAGGTGATCCGAAACGGCAAGACGATTATGAGTGCAACGAACATTACCGGCTAAAAGCGATAGGAGGTCGTTTGTGAAAAACGGGACGATTCAGCAGTCACTGAGTGGCTTTTATGACATTTGGTCCGGGGGAAAATTATACCGGACCAGGGCACGGGGAAACTTTCGGAAGCGGGGGTTAAAGCCCGTCGTTGGTGACCAAGTGGAGTTTGAGGCGGAAAACCAACGGGAGGGCTACCTCCTAAAGATCTTGCCCCGCAAGAATCAGTTGGTCCGTCCCATGGTGGCCAACGTCGACCTAGCGGTGGTCGTGACTGCCGTTAAGGAACCCAACCTGTCAACGAACCTATTAGACCGCCAACTAGTGGCCTTGGAGAGCCAGGGGATTGATCCGGTGATTTACTTCTCTAAAACGGACCTCCTGTCGGATCAAGAAGCAGACGCCCTGATGCCGGTGGTAAAAGGCTACCAAATGATTGGCTACCCGGTGCTTTACCAACGGCCCCCGTTTGGTGAGGAGGCCTTAGGTGAGTTACGTAAGATACTGGCCGGTAAGGTGGTCACCATGATGGGCCAGACCGGGGCGGGGAAGTCCACCCTGTTAAACCACCTGGCGCCCGATCTTAACCTGGCGACCGGGGAGATTTCCCAGGCCCTCAAGCGGGGGCGTCACACCACCCGTAAGGTTAGCTTGATGCAGGTGGGCGACGCCTTGATTGCTGATACACCAGGTTTTTCGTCGTACGAAGACTTCCAAATGACCGTCGAGGAGTTACCCCACTTCTTCCCGGAGATGCAAGCACTCGCGCCCGAATGCAAATTTCGGGGTTGTTTACACATAAAAGAACCGTCCTGTGCGGTCAAGAATGCGCTTAAACATGGTAAAATAATGAACAGTCGGTATGACAATTACCTCCAGTTCCACGAGTTAATTGCCAACCAGAAACCAAACTATCAGAAATGAGGGAATTGATTATGATTAAAGTTGCACCGTCAATTTTGAGTGCTGATTACGTGAACCTGCAAAAAGACATTGAAATGGTGGAAAAGGGTGGCGCCGAAGTCCTTCACATCGACGTGATGGACGGGAGTTTTGTCCCAAGCATTTCTTACGGTCCAGGCTTCGTAAAGGCGATTCGGCCAATCTCTAAGATGGTCTTAGACGTGCACCTGATGGTTCAAAACCCAGAACACATTTTACCGGACTTCATTGACGCCGGTGCCGACATCATTGGGGTGCAAGTCGAAGCCACCCAACACATTCACCGGGCCCTTCAAATCATCAAGAATGGTGGGGTCAAGGCCGAAGTAGTTATTAACCCGGGAACACCGGTTGACATGATCAAGCCTGTGTTACACATGGTGGACCAAGTGCTGGTGATGACTGTTAACCCAGGCTTTGGTGGCCAGAAGTTCCTGCCGGAAACGGTGGCTAAGATTGCCGAATTGGATGCTTTGAAGAAGGAACTGGGTTACGACTTCGACATTGAAATCGATGGTGGGGTGAACGACCAAACCGTTGTTGACTGCTACAAGGCGGGGGCAACGGTGGCCGTAGCTGGCTCCTTTGTGTTTGACAACGAAGATCCAGTGGCCCAAATCAACAAGATCAAGGACGCAACGAAGTAACGCTTAGGGACGTGACAGCGAAATCACTGATTTCCGTCACGCCCTTTTTTGATGGGGAGGTAAGGTCGTGAGAGAAGTCAACATCATGGTCGGGGGGATCCTAAAGCTCGTGCCGCTAGACCAACTAAGGACGCGGGCCAACCAGATTTGGATCGGGGTTGATTACGGTGCCACCTTCTTGTTGGACCACGGAATCACACCACAAGTGGCACTGGGTGATTTTGATTCAACGCCGGCGCCCCTCTTGCAACGGCTAGAGGAGCGGGGAATTTCTTTAACGACGTTCCCCCCCGAAAAGGACTACACCGACACCCAATTAGGGGTCAAGCGGGCCTTTTTAGACTACCAGCCTGATCGGGTTAACATATACGGGGCCACCGGGGGGCGCTTGGATCAGCTTTTGTCTAACCTCTATTTCCCGCTCTTAGAGGAATTTCAGCCCTACTTGGACCGGCTCCGCTTAATTGACCGGCAAAACGAAGTCACTTACTACTGGCCGGGTGAGTATACAATTGAGAAGTTACCGGAGATGAAGTACTTGGCCTTCGTCAATTTAACCTCCGTCAAGGGCCTAACCCTGCCAGATGAAAAGTACCGGCTCACTAATTTTGATGCCGAGGTGCCCATTTCATGGTCCAGTAACGAGTTTGTTGGTGAGGTTAACCACTTTTCCTTTCAAGACGGGGTGGTTGCCGTCATTCAGAGCCGGGATTGGGGTGCCCGTTAGCTGTCAAGGAAAAATACTTGAAAGAAAATGTTGCAATCACCGTGCCCCTATGGTAAATTATTTAGGTGAGTTACCGCAGATGCGCGGAGAAAATAATTTGATGAGGAGAGGAGGGTTATCATGGCTAAGGATTTTATTACTGGCAAGCGGACGCAGTTTGGTAACAAGCGTTCACACGCCCTTAACTCAAGTCGTCGCAGCTGGAAGCCAAACTTGCAAAAGGCCACCATTTTAGTTAATGGTAAGCCGAAGAAGGTTTACGTTTCAGCACGTACCCTGAAGTTAGGGAAAGTGACTCGGGTTAACTAAGAACCTAATAAATGCGGCTGCCAATTTTTGGCAGCCGTTTTTTGCTTGCCAACGGGTTAGTTTTGTTGCCCGGGGCGTTGTATGGTAAGATATGATGGATACAAATTTTACGAACTGAGTTCAACGACTAAAGGAGGCCGTTTTGGATGGCAGTAAAGATTAAAACTCCTGCTGGAATGATCGACATTGCAAATGACGTCATCGCGACGGTTGTTGGCGGCGCCGCCACTGATAACTATGGAGTTGTCGGAATGGCAAGTCGCAACCCGCTAAAGGATGGGGTTAACCAAATCTTAGGACGTGACAGCTTCCACCAGGGCGTTGTCATTCGTCAACAGGATAACGGGATTGCCGTCGATGTGTACATTATCGTCGGCTACGGAACCAAGATTTCCGCCGTCTCCAAGAGCGTGCAAGAAAAGGTGAAGTACAACTTAGAGGCAATGCTCGGGGTAACGGCCAACTCTGTGAACATTATGGTTCAGGGCGTGCGCGTCCTGGGCGACTAGCGTGACCGAGCGGGAGGAACAATAACTTTGGTAGTTACAACAATTACAAACCATGAATTTGGCAAGATGGTGCAAGCCGCGGCCGCCAAGCTGACGGCCCAAGCGGATTACATCAACTCGCTAAATGTCTTTCCAGTTCCGGACGGCGATACTGGGACGAATATGTCAATGTCAATGGCCTCCGGGGCCAAGTACGAACGGGACGCCACGGCCACGGCCGTTGGTGACCTAGCTAACGCCCTGGCTAAGGGGCTGTTGATGGGGGCCCGGGGGAACTCCGGGGTAATTTTATCCCAAATCTTCCGTGGCTTTGCCAAGGGCTGTGAAGGGGCCGAAAGCCTCGACGCTAAGGCCTTCGTGGATGCCTACGCTAACGGGGCAAAGACGGCGTACAAGGCCGTCATGAAGCCAACCGAGGGGACGATCCTGACGGTAGTCCGCGAGTCGGCCCAAGCGGGGTTGAACGTAGTCAAAAACGGCGAAGACGATTTAGCAATTGTGCTGCAAGAAATCGTTACCGCTGCCGACTTGGCCCTCCAAAAGACGCCGGAGCTCTTACCGGTATTAAAGGAAGTCGGTGTGGTTGACTCTGGTGGTCAGGGGCTGGTAACGGTGCTGCACGGCTTTTTAGAGGCTTTGACTGGCCAAGTAGTCGAAGACACCCTGCCGGATGCCGCCACCCTAGATGAAATGGTTAACGTTAACCACCGTCAGAGTGCACAAGGGAAGCTCAACCCCGAAGACATCAAGTATGGTTACTGCACCCAGATGATGGTGCGGATTGGCCGTGGTAAGACGGTTACCAAGAAGTTTGATTACGACACCTTCTACAACTACTTAGCCGACCTAGGTGATTCACTCCTGGTAATTAATGACGACGAAATCGTCAAGGTTCACGTCCACACCGAGCAACCGGATAAGGTTTTAGGCTGGGGACTTCAGTTTGGGGACCTGCAAACGATCAAGATCGATAACATGCGTTGGCAACAAGAATCGATCATGGAACACGATCAAGAGCCCGCACAGCAGTCGGCACCGGCTGCCAAGCCGGCCGACCAACCGCAATTTGAAACGGCGGTGATCGCGGTGGCCTCTGGTAACGGGATCCAAGAACTGTTCAAGTCCCTCGGGGTGACCCACGTGATCAGCGGTGGGCAAACCATGAACCCAAGTATCGAAGACTTGGTTAAGGCCGTTAATGAATCAGGGGCTAAACAGGCCATCATCTTGCCAAATAACGGTAATATCTTCATGGCCGCCGATCAAGCTGCCCAGGTGGCTAACATTCCAACCAAGGTCGTGCATGCCAAGACGATTGCCCAGGGGATGAGTTCCTTACTTGAATACAACCCAGAGGCCACCTTGGAAGCTAACCAAACGGCGATGGAAGCGAACTTAGCTAACGTGAAGTCCGGGGAAGTCACCGTGGCCGTTCGCGACACGACGATCGAAGGCCAAACGATCAAGGAAGGCGACTACATGGGGATCGTTGACGGCAAGATCACCAACACGGCGCCGGAAATTGAAGACGCCGCCGCCCAAATGGTGGTTGGCATGTTAGATGAGGACAGTGAAATTGTCACCATTCTTTACGGTCAGGATGGAACCAAGGAAGCCGCTGAACGGATTTCCAAGGCGATCAAAGACGTCGATGACGAAGTCGAAGTACAAATTTACGAAGGGGATCAGCCAGTTTACCCATACCTGATCTCAGTTGAATAGCTAACCGCAAAAGCGGGGTGGTCCACGCGGCAACCCCGCTTCTGGTGTTTAAGGGGGTGCAATCGTGCGGTCGCTACAGGATTCAGTTGGTCAATTGAAGGGTGTAGGGCCCAAGACGGTGGAGAACCTAGCCACGCTAGGGATCAAAACGGTGGGGGATTTGTTAACCCACTACCCGTCACGCTACGATGACTTTGCCCCCACTGATTTAACCGTGGCTAAGGACAAGCAAAAGGTAACCGTTAAGGGGACGGTGGTTTCTGAGCCGCTGATGTCACGGTACGGCTACCGGCGCTCCAGGATGTCCTTTCGTTTGGTGGTTGGGCAAGCCGGGGTGGTCAACGTGGTGTACTTCAACCAACCTTACTTAAAGCAACAAGTTGAGCCCAACCACGACGTCACGGTACTGGGGACCTGGGACGCCCCCCGCCAGCAAATTCTGGGCACCAAATTAGTCGCTGCCGACAGTAAGGCCGAGGCAGTCGGGGCAACCTACCCGGCCAATAAGCACGTTCGCCAGGCTACCCTACGGAAACTGATCCGGCAAGCCTTTGATCAGTACCAAAACGTGATCGCGACCCTCCTGCCAATTAGCCTGCGTCAACGCTACCAGCTGATGGAACGGCGCGAGATGATCAAGCAGATGCACTTCCCCACCGACACCACGATGGCTGAAGCCGCCAAACGAACGGCCGCCTTTGAGGAATTTTTCCTATTTGAGTTGCGCTTGCAAGCGATCCGACGGGCGAACCGCAAGGAAGAGGGGCTCCAGATCCTCTATAATAACGCGGAATTACGGGACTTTATCAAAACGATCCCCTTTGAGTTGACGGCGGCCCAAAAGCGGGTGGTCAATGAAATCTGCCGCGACTTGCGGGCCCCTTACCAAATGAACCGGCTTTTGCAAGGGGACGTCGGGTCCGGGAAAACGATTGTAGCGGCGATTGCGGTCATGGCGGCCGTCCTGGCCGGCTACCAGGTGGCCCTGATGGCCCCCACCGAAATCCTGGCCGCCCAGCACGCCGAAAAGTTGGCGAAGGTCTTTTCCGGTACCCACGTTGAGGTCGTCCTGTTGACCGGGGCTTTAACCGCTAAGCAACATGACCAACTGGCCAAGGCCATCAAGGCCGGTGACGTCAATTTGATCGTCGGCACCCACGCCCTGATTCAAAACGGGGTTGATTACGCCAACCTCGGTTTGGTAATCATTGACGAACAGCACCGCTTTGGGGTCAACCAACGCCAGCAGTTGCGTGAAAAAGGGGAGCACCCCGACGTCTTAGCGATGACGGCGACGCCAATCCCGCGGACCCTAGCCATTACGGCCTACGGGGAAATGGACGTTTCGGTGATCGACGAATTACCGGCCGGGCGCCAACCAATTAAAACCACTTGGCTCAAGGGAAACCAGGGGCAAAGTGCCCTGGACTTTTTGGATCAGCAACTAAGGGTGGGGGCTCAGGCCTACGTTGTGTCGCCCTTAATTGAAGAATCGGAAAACTTGGACGTCAAAAACGCCACCGACCTTTACGCTAGGTTTAAGGAACACTTTGGCCCCACCTATCAAGTGGGGCTCTTGCACGGCCGGATGAATAACGACGAAAAAGCGGCGGTCATGAAGGACTTCCAAGCGGGCAAGGTGCAGGTGATGGTCGCCACTACGGTGATCGAAGTCGGGGTCGACAACCCCAACGCCACCGTGATGTTGATTTACGACGCCGACCGCTTTGGCTTAGCCCAGCTCCACCAGTTACGGGGACGGGTCGGCCGGGGCAAGCGGCAATCCTACTGCTTATTAGTGGCCGACCCTAAAACCGACGAGGGGAAGGCGCGGATGGAAACGATGGTCGCCACCACTGATGGCTTTGAAGTGGCCCAAAAGGACCTCGAGTTGCGCGGGGCCGGGGACGTACTGGGGGCCCGCCAGTCCGGGATGCCCGATTTTAAGGTGGGTGACCCGGTGGGCGACCTCAAGATGCTTCAAATCGCTCGGGCAGACGCCGGCAACCTCCTGGCTACCCCGGGATGGGATCAAAAGGATGAAAACCAGCCACTGGTGTTGTACTTACAGCGTCACCAGTTAGAAACACACTTTGATTAGGAGAGAAGAGTTATGAAGATTGCAGTTGATGCCATGGGCGGAGACAACGCCCCAGCCGTTGTAGTGGAAGGGGTGGAACGGGCCCGGGACCGTTTTAAAGACATTGAATTCGACCTGTTCGGGGATCCCCAGCAGGTTCGGCCCCTCATTAAGGACGCCACCCGGATTAATTTGATCGAAACAACGGAAATGATTGAGATGGGTGAAGAACCGGTGCGGGCCATCCGCAAGAAAAAGGATTCTTCGATCGTCCGGGCGGCCGTCGCCGTTAAGGAAGGCCAAGCCGACGCCTTCTTTTCGGCCGGCAACACCGGGGCCATTTTAGCGGCCGGGTTATTCATCGTTGGCCGAATCAAGGGAATCGACCGGCCGGGGTTGACTTCGATCCTGCCAATTGCCAAACCAGGCAGTGGGGCAAAGAACTTTGTTTACCTCGATTCCGGTGCCAACGCCGAAAGTAAGGAAAAAAACTTGCTCCAGTTTGCCCAACTGGGGCGCTTTTACGCCGAAAATGTCTTAGGGGTCAACAACCCGCGGATTGCCCTGTTGAATAACGGGACCGAAGAAGATAAGGGGGACCGCCTCCACAAGGAAGTTCACCAACAACTTAAGGCCCAAGGGGATCTAAACTTCGTGGGCAACGTGGAAGCGAGCGCCCTCTTGGCTGGGGAAGCCGACGTAATTGTCTCAGATGGGTGGACGGCCAATGCCGCTTTGAAGGCTACCGAAGGGACCGCCAAGATGATGTTGACCTTAATTAAAAACGGGATCGAAAACGGTGGGCTGCGGGCCAAGCTGGGCTACCTGTTCTTAAAGCCGGTTTTCAAAAAGATTGCCAAGTTGATGGGGACGTCAACCTATGGGGGCGCCGTCTTATTGGGGCTCAAAGCGCCGGTAGTTAAGACCCACGGTTCGGCTGATGCCTTAGCGGTTGAAAACACGATCGCCCAAATCCACACGATGATCGAAAGCAAGGTAATCGAAAAAACGGTCTCCTACTTTGGTCAGGTCCAATCTGAGGAAAACATAGACAAGCCAAGCAAAAACTAATAGAATAAGGTAGTTAGTTTAGATAAAAGAGGTATTGAAAGAATGGATAAGAAGGAAATCTTTGATACGGTCTCGTCAATCGTGGCCGACCACTTTGATGTCGATCGGGCCAAGATCACCGATGACCTGAATTTGAAGACCGACCTGAACGCGGATTCCATTGACTTTGTGGAGTTTGTTCTCGAGGTCGAAGACACCTTCGGCGCGGAAATTGAGGACAGTGAAGCTGAAAAACTCAGTACCATTGGTGAAGTGGTTGATTACATCGCCGCCCACCAAAAGGACTAACGCTGGTACGCTAAAAAAGGGGGTCGCGAAAACATATCGCGGCCTTTTTTTGCAAAACGGACCAAATAGATGGGTATTCGGTCTGTGATAAGGGGTCGTGGGCTCACGACCCCCTATCAGAGGCCCGATCAGAAAGGACGGACACGATGATTACACAATTGCAGGATTACCTAGCCAAAACCTACGGGATTCACTTTAATAACCCGGCGCTGTTGGCCGAAGCCTTTACCCAGGCCTCATACGTCAACGAGCACCCGCACGAGAACCTAAAGTACTACGAACGAATTGAATTTTTGGGGGACGCGGTGTTACAGCTCTTCGTCTCCGAATACATCTACCGCCGCTATCCAGAACTGCCCCAGGGGAAATTAACCCGGCTGCGGGCCGCCATGGTTTGCGAGGACTCCTTTTCTAAGTTTGCCAAGGAGTGCCACTTTGACCAGTACATCCGCCTGGGTAAGGGGGAGGAAATGGCCGGGGCGCGCAACCGGGCTAGCCTTCTGTGCGATATTTTCGAATCCTTTATTGGGGCCCTGTACCTAGACCAGGGACGCCAAGCGGTCGAACAGTTTATTCAAACCGTTATCTTCCCTAAGCTTGACCTGGGGTGGTTCGATCACGCCGTCGATGCCAAGACCAGCCTGCAGGAATTCCTGCAGAGAAACGGTGACGTGGCAATCGAATACGACCTCCTAAGCGAAGGGGGAACGGAAAACGACCCGGTCTTTGAAGTGGAAGTAACCGTTGACGGTAAAAAGGTTGCCACCGGCCAGGGAAGTTCCAAGAAGCACGCGGAAATGGACGCCGCTAAACACGCCTTAGAAAAACTACGAATGGACAAGTAGGTGTTGATCACTCATGCGACTACTTTCACTAGAAATTGAAGGTTTTAAATCCTTTGCCGACAAGACCGTTATCGATTTTCGACCGGGGATGACCGGAATCATTGGGCCCAACGGGAGCGGGAAGAGTAACATTATTGAAGCCATCCGCTGGGTGATGGGAGAGCAGTCCGCCAAGACCCTGCGGGGGGATAAGATGGCCGACGTGATTTTCAACGGGGCGGCCGACCGCAAGCCCTTAAACCGGGCGCAGGTTAAGATCACCCTCGATAACAGCGACCACTACTTGGATTCCGAGTTTACCGAATTAACGGTGACCCGCCGGCTGTACCGGAACGGTGATTCCGAGTACCTAGTCAACGACCGGCCGGTACGGCTCAAAGACATCGTCGACCTCTTCATTGATTCAGGGATTGGGCGCGAGTCCTTTTCAATCATCTCCCAGGGGCGGGTAGCCGCCATTTTCAACGGGAAGCCAACCGACCGGCGGGAAGTGATCGAAACGGTAGCCGGCGTTGCCAAGTATAAGCAAAACAAACGGACCGCCGAAAAACGGCTAGTTACCACCACTGATAACCTTAACCGGGTCAACGATATCATTGCCGAAATCAACGGGCGCTTGGCCCCGTTAGCCGAGGAAAGCGCCCTGGCCGAGGAGTACCTAGAGCAAAAGGGACGCCTGGACCGCCTGGATCGCACCCAAACGGTCCGCCAAACTAGGGCTAACCAAGCCCGGCTAAGCCAGGTTAACGAAAAGGTCGTCAAGGGCCAAGAGCTAACTAAGCAATACGATCAGGACGCCAACACCGCTAGTCAGCGCCAGGCGCAGCTAGAGGGACAACGGCACCAATTACTGGCGACGCGCGATGAGCACCAGGCTAAGTTGCTAGAGGCGACCCAGGTGATCGCTAAACTCGAAAATCAACAGTCGCTCTCCTCGGTTCGCAAGGAACAGCGCCAGGCCGAACAGGACCGGTTGACCAAGCGGCAAAGCGACCTGACGGAACAACAACGGGCGCTGACGGACCAAATAACGGCGGTCAATGGCGAACTGACTAAGCGTAAGGAAGCCATCAAGGACCACCAGGCTCAGCTGCGTCAATTAAAGACGATGAGCGCCGAAGAGCGGGCCGCCCAGCTAGAGGAGACGATTGAAAACCTGCGCAACAAGCAAGTCGACTTGATGCAGGAACAAACGACGATTCAAAACAACCAACTCTTCTTAAAGCGGGATCACCAGCGTAACCAGAGCCAACAAGAAGCCGGGGCCGCCGCCCTCAGTGAAGCCAAGCGGAAGTTGGCCGAGCTAACGAAAGCGGCTAACCAACAGGCCACCGTTGCCCAAACGGCTGAGCAAACGGCCCAAGAGTTGGTACAGCGCTATAACCAGGAGCAGGCCAGCCAAGCCAAACTCCAGCAGGAATACGAACAGACTTCCCGCCGGTGGTACCAAGCCCTGGGGGACGTTTCTTCCGCCGAGGGACGGATTAAAAGTTACCAATCAATGGCGGCCGATTACACCGGATACTACCACGGGGTTCAACAGGTGTTGCGTAAGCGCCAGGCCTACCCGGGCCTTTTCGGCGCCGTTAGCGAACTCCTGGAGGTGCCAAGTCAATATACGACGGCGATTGAAACCGTCCTGGGTGGGCAACTACAACAGTTAGTCGTTGACAGCCAGGCGACCGGGAAGCGGATCATTCAGGATTTGATCCAAAGCCGGGGCGGGCGGGTAACGATCCTGCCACTGGATAACCTACGTGGCGGTTTTGCCCCCCGCAACTTAGCCAAGTTAGTGACCATGCCAGGTTACGTGGGCCGGGCCGGGGAGCTGATAGCCTATGACGCTCGTTTTCAAGTCGTGGTCGACCAACTCCTGGCCAGCACGTTGGTCGTTGACAACCTCGATCACGCTACTGAGATTGCCCGGGCCGGGCAGCACCAGGTTCGGGTGGTCACCTTAGACGGCCAACTGATCAACGCCTCTGGGGCCATGACCGGGGGGGCCAACCGTAACCAGCGGACGGGGCTACTTCGCCAACGCCAAGAGTTGGCCGAGCTAGAGCAAGCCGTTAAACAGGCTCAGGCCACCGCCAGTCAGTTGGAAGCACAGGTTCAGCGCCTCCAACGGGCGCGTCAGGCCAGCCAGGTCACCCGCGACAAGCTGGAACAAGAACTAGCACGGGCACGTAATGAGGCCGTGGAGCAGAGTAACCAGGCCCAGCGGCTTCAAGACCAGGTAACGGCCGCCACCCAGACGGTGACCTCACTGGAATACCAGGCCGATCAACAAAACGACCAGCAGGTAAACTACCAAAGCCGGGTTCAAGAGGCAGCTTGCGAGGCCGCCCGGGTTGAACAAGAGTTGGCCGAGGTTAAGGAGCGGACCAGCCGGGCGCAAGAACAGCTGACTGCCCTGCAATCTAACGCCGCTAGCCAAAACGAACAGGTTCACGAGCTCAGCCAGTGGCTGGCCGTTGAAAAGACCCGCTTGGAACAGGACCAGTCTCACCGAAGCGACCTACTCAAGCAACAAGCCGAGGTCCAAGCCGCCTTAGCGGAAACGCAAGGGGCGCTCGCGCAGTTATCTAAACAAGACCAAACGATGGACGCCGAACACGAGTCCAGCCAGGTGGCCTTAGAAGAATCCCGCGCCGCTCTCAAGGACCACCAAGCCGCCGTCGAAACCGTCACCGACCAGTTAGATCAAGTCGAAGCAGACTTGCGGCAGGCTAGCGAACGGGCCCAACGACTGCAGGACCTGCTCAAAGTGGCCTTAAGTGATCAAACCAGGCTGGCTGCCGAACAAGCTCAGCTGGAAACGACGATTGATCAGGGCTTAAACCGCCTGAGCGAACGCTACCAGATGACCTTGGACGCCGCTAGCCAGGACATGGCGGACCTAGCCGACGAAGAGCTAGCTCGTCAAATCAAGCTCTTGAACCGTGGAATCGCGGACCTGGGGGAGGTCAACACCTCTTCGATTGCCGAATACAAGCAGGTTAAGGAGCGCTACGACTTCTTGAGTGGCCAGCAAGCTGACTTGGTGGCCGCCAAAGAGCAGCTCGAACAAACGATGACCGAAATGGATCAACAAGTCGAGGCCCGCTTTATGAACACCTTCAAGCAAGTTTCGGCGGCCTTTAGTGAAACCTTCACCCAGATCTTTGACGGTGGCGAGGCCAAGTTGATCCTGACCGAACCAAGTCAGCCTCTGACGACCGGGGTTGACATTATGGCTCAGCCGCCTGGCAAGCGTAACCAGCGTCTATCCCTGTTATCAGGGGGGGAACGGGCCCTAACGGCGATCGCCCTTTTATTTGCGATCCTAAAGGTCCGGCCGGTGCCGTTTGCCATCCTAGACGAACCGGAAGCGGCCCTTGACGCGGTTAACGTTGATCGTTTTGCCCACTACCTCGATCGCTTCGGGGATCAGGGCCCGCAGTTCATTGTTATTACCCACCGTAAGGGAACCATGATGAACGCCGACGTCTTGTACGGGGTTACCATGCAAGAGTCCGGGGTTTCGCGGATGGTTTCCGTTGACGTCAACACCACCCTAGCACAGCACCAAGGATAGAAATGAGGGGATCACATGGGATTATTTGATATTTTTCGGCGCAAGAAGCGCGAGGAAGTCGACCAGGCACCGGTAGCAGAAGCCAGTTCGGCTACGACACTTGACCAGCCAGCATCAGAAAAAGAAGAGACGACCAGCGCGGCGCCGGTAGAGGAAGCGGGCGCAGAAACCGCGGCCCCCAAAGCTGACGACCAAGGGGAAGTGGCACCCGAAAAAGATGAAGCTGTTAGTGCTACACCAGAGCAAGCCGTTGAAGCTCCGGCGTCGGCGGAAGGGTCAGCCAGCGTCGCACCAGAGGAACCGGTAGAAGAAGTGGCCCCAACGGTGGTGGCTAGTGCGGTTGCGGAAGAACCGGCCGTCAGTGAGGAACCAGCGCCAAGTGATGCTAGTGACGTGGCTGAAGAAGGTAGTGACGATTCCGCGTCTGCATCCGTGGCCCCGGTAACGGCGGACTGGGTCAACCAGATCGCCAAACCGGAGCCCACTACCCCGGCTTCACCGACCGAGGTGATTGAGGCCCAAGAAGAACTTGAGCAACCCCAAAAAGAGGATCACGACCAAGCAGAAGACGAGCCGGCGCCACAAGGGGAACCAGCCGCAGAAGACGAAACGGAAAAGAAGTACGACCAGGGGCTGGAAAAGTCACGCAACGGCTTCGGGGCGCGGTTAAACCGTTTCCTGGCGAACTTCCGCCACGTCGATGAAGACTTCTTCGATAACCTCGAAGACATGTTGATCGAATCCGACGTTGGTTACGAAATGGCGATGAAGCTCTCCGATTCCCTGCGCGAAGAGGTCCGGTTGCAAAACGCCAAGAACAAGCAAGACGTGTCCAACGTGATCATCGAAAAGATGGTCGACCTCTACGATGAAGCCGGGGCTGGGGAACAAACTACCCTGACGATGGCCGATCAGGGTCCAACCGTGATCATGTTCGTGGGGGTTAACGGGGCCGGAAAGACGACCACGATTGGGAAGATGGCCGCCCGCTTTAAGGGCCAGGGTAAGCGGGTGCTTTTAGCCGCTGCCGATACCTTCCGGGCCGGGGCTACCGAGCAGTTGGAAGTGTGGGCCCAACGCGACGGGGTTGACATCGTCACCGGGCCGGAAAATAGCGACCCGGCAGCGGTGGTCTTTGACGCCGTGACCAAGGCCAAAAAGGACAATTACGACGTCCTCTTTGTCGACACGGCCGGCCGGTTGCAAAACAAGGTCAACTTAATGAACGAGTTGGCCAAGATGAAGCGAATTTTAACCCGTGAAATTCCGGACGCCCCGCACGAAGTCCTGCTGGTTTTAGACGCCACCACCGGGCAAAACGCCCTGACCCAGGCTAAGTTATTCAAGGAAACGACCGACGTGACTGGGATTGTCTTAACTAAGCTCGACGGGACCGCCCGTGGGGGGATCGTCTTAGCCATCCGTAACGAATTACACCTACCGGTCAAGTTCGTCGGGTTGGGTGAAAAGGTGAGCGACTTAGAAGAATTCAACGCCCAAGACTTCGTTTACGGGCTCTTCAAGGGGCTCGTGACGGTCGATTAGCAAGGAGGATTTGGTAATGGAACTCGAAAAAAACGAGCGGATCAACGCCCTCTTCGCCTTTTACCAACCCTTGCTGACGGCCAAGCAAAACGACTACTTGCAGCTTTACTACGCCGACGATTACTCGCTGGGCGAAATTGCCACCGAGTTTTCGGTATCGCGCCAGGCCGTTTACGATAACATTAAGCGGACCGAAAAGATCTTGGAGGGCTACGAGCAAAAGTTACATCTGTACGCGGAGTTTGAAGCCCGCAACCAGCAGGCCGATCGGATCCGTGATTACGTTTTAAGCCACTACCCGACCGATCAGACCCTGAGGGATTTAATTGACGGGATGGAGAACCTGGAAGCGAAGTAAGTTTGGTGAGTAGAAAAGATTAGAACAGCGACCAGGTTAGGAGAAGGGTTTTCTCTCAACCTGGTTTTGTTTTTGTGAATTTTCCGCCCCCTTGTTTAGATGGAGAAAACGGGGCGGGTGTAGTAAAATTAGAAATGGTTTTGGCAAAGTTGCCACACGAATTTGAAATTATTAGGGGAGAAACACATGGCATTTGAAGGTTTAACGGAACGCCTGCAAAAGGCAATGGAAAAACTGCGGCGTAAGCCCAAGGTGACCGAAGCCGATTTACGCGAAACGATGCGTGAAATCCGGCTCGCCCTGCTGGAAGCCGACGTTAACTTTAAGGTCGTTAAAGACTTCGTCAAGACGGTGCGCGAAAAGGCTGCCGGCGCGGAGGTTTTAAAGGGCTTAAATCCGGCTCAGCAAATCGTCAAGATTGTTAACGATGAACTGACCGAAATGATGGGTGAAACGGCAACGCCCCTCAATAAATCCGCCCACATCCCGACCGTCATCATGATGGTCGGGCTGCAAGGGGCCGGGAAGACGACGACGGCCGGTAAGTTGGCCAAGCGCCTTAAAAAAGAAGAAAACGCCCGCCCACTCTTCATTGCGGCCGACGTTTACCGGCCAGCCGCCATTACCCAGTTGCAACAAGTGGCCGCTAGCATTGACGTGCCGGTCTTTGAAATGGGGACCGACGTCGATCCGGTCGAAATCGTGCGCCAGGGGATGGAAGTCGCTAAGGAAAAGCACAACGACTACGTGATCATCGATACGGCCGGGCGCCTGCAAATCGATGAACAACTGATGGAAGAACTGGCTAAGATCAAGGAACTCGCTAAGCCAGACGAAATCCTCCTGGTGGTCGACGCCATGACCGGGCAAAACGCCGTCAATACTGCCCAAGGGTTTGACGACCAGTTAGACATCACTGGGGTAGTCTTGACCAAGTTGGATGGGGACACCCGTGGTGGGGCCGCCATGTCCATCCGGGCCGTCACCGGTAAGCCAATTAAGTTTGTCGGTGAAGGGGAAAAGATGGACAACTTGGACGTCTTCCATCCGGACCGGATGGCCTCCCGGATCCTGGGGATGGGGGACATGATGACCCTGATCGAAAAGGCCCAGGAAAACTTTGACCAGGAACAAGCCACCCAGGCGATGGCTAAGATGAAGGAAAATTCCTTTGATTTCAACGACTTCTTGGACCAAATGGACCAGATCACTAAGATGGGACCGCTGGAAGACCTCTTGAAAATGATGCCGGGGATGGCCAACAACCCGGCCTTACAAAACATCAACCTGGACCCGAAGCAGTTCGCCCACATCAAGGCGATTATCTACTCGATGACCCCCGAGGAACGGGAAAACCCGGACATGATGAACCCAAGCCGGCGCCGGCGGTTAGCAGCCGGGTCCGGGCGGCCAATCGTTGAAGTCAACCGGATGATCAAGCAGTTTAATCAAATGCGCAAGATGATGCGCCAGGTCACCAACGGGAACCTCAGCGGGATGGAAAACCTGATGGGCGGCCAGATGCCAGGCGGTCGCCTCGGTAAGTTGGCGATGAACCGGATGGCCCGGCAAATAAAGAAGAATAAAAAGAAGCGCCTGAAGAAAAAGAAGCGCTAAGAAAAAAATCGTGGAAATCCACGATTTTTTTAGTTAACGACAAAATACGTCCAGGTCGTTTGCAATAATAGAGAGTGAAAGGAGGAATTGAAAATGTTAGTAAAAGTGACACTACAATCAGACGCCGATGACTACCGGGACTTGCTGGTCGCTAATCTGAAACAAGATGGCGCCGGGCTCAAGGACTTCCCGCGCCAGGGCTTTACCCCCATGTATAAGGGGGAAGACCTCAAGCTGGGCGATTGGGTGCTAGTACCCTTTCAAGCGCACGGTGAAGCTGAGAAGATTTTGCCGGCCGTGGTAATTGAAATCGTCGACAAACCGGAGGCAAGCTTTTCCTTTAAGATTAAGGAGGTTTTTGCCACCTTCACGCCTAGTTCGGCCACCATTAAGGAAGCGCAAAAACGGGTCACCGCCGACCTCTTTGCCAAGGCCGCACGCCGGGCCGAATTCTTGAAGCGGTTGGAAAAGTACCGCAAGTTAGCCAAGGACGACCCGGCGATGGCCGAACTGGTCAAGCAGTTGGAACAACTAGATGTCGACGGGAACTGGGAGGAACTGTTTGACTTCATGGTGGACCAACCAGACCCAGACCTAATCGTCTACTAGACTACTTGTTAATCAAACGATCACCAGTTAGAATGGGAGGAAAACGCAGAGGAGTTTGGTTTTGGGAGGAATCAGAATGAAAAAAACACTCTTATTGGGAACGCTAACGGTGGTCGCATTGGGATTGACGGCGTGTGGGAGTACGCCGTCTGGGCACCAAAAGACAAGTAGTGCTTCAAGTTCAACTAAGCAGGCGCAGACCAGTTCTAGCCAGACGTCAAAAGCCACTTCAACGAGCAGCGCGTCCAGCAGTAGCCAACATCAAACCTACACGGATGCCGAGTACGCCCTGATGGCCTACGAAAAACTCGATGGGCAGGGAATGGCCAATTTACATAGCAATTCCGACAGAATGAACTGGTACCAAAAGGACAACAAGTTTTCAGTCGACTTCGGGGGTCACAGCACGACCATGACCGTCAATAACAACGACGTCTTGGTTGCCTACGACTCAGCGACCAGCAACGGGATGGGGCCGGTTCGACGAGTAGCGCCAGTTCTAGTTCGGCTAGCGTTAGTCAGGAAGCGTTGAACAAGACCTATACGATCATGGGTCATACCTTTAAGCCGGTCTGGGCAGATGATTATAAGTCATGCGTTTTGGTTGGAACGGATGGGGAAGGTGAGGCCGCTGAATGGGCGCCGAACGCCATTGGTTACTCGGTTGAAGAACGTAAGCAGGGAATGGAACAAGTAAGTGAAGCTTATAAGGAACTCTACGGAAAAGACTAGACTAAACAAAAAACGCTCGCCACTGGGGGGGAGCGTTTTTTTATTCCAGTTTATAGCCAAAGCCGCGGACGGTCGTTAGGTGGACGGGCTTTTGCGAATCGTCCTCCAGTTTGTCGCGGAGGTGGGAAACGTGGATGTCCACGATTCGTGAGCTCCCCAGGATATCGTAGCCCCAAACCCCGTTAAGTAGTTGCTCGCGGGACAAGACTTGGCCCTGGTGGTCGGCCAAAAAGGCTAAGAGCTGAAATTCCTTGCGGGTCAGGCTAACCTCTTGGCCGGCCTTGGTGACCCGGACTTTTTTTGGGTCGATTTCCCAGTCGCCGATCTTAATCCGGTCTTCAATGATTGGTTCATCGTCATCATCATTGGTGGTGGCGTCTTCATCGGCCACCGTGGCGTGTTGGTAAAGCCAGCAGCGTTGTTCGATTAGTGGTCGTAAAACGTCGTGGGCGAGGTCTTTTTCCAATACGTCGTCGACCTTGGCCCGGAAAAGCTTGCGTCGCTGCCGGTCATCGAGGTTGGGTGAGAAAACCAGCAGCGGGCCGTTTTGCTGGTGGCGGATCAGGGTCATGGTGGCGATGGTGGTGTCTAAGTTAGTGGCAGCCAGGTCCCACAAAATACCGGTGTAGGAGTTTTGCTCGAGGTTAACCACCAGGGCGGTAGCGGTGGTGACCCGGTTGAGGTCCCAGTGCTGGTGGTGGCAAAAGTGGGCTAAATCGGTCGCAAAGGTTTGATCCTTAGTCATGAGCAGAAAGTTTTTGATGATCGTTCCCCCCTGAATTTACAAAAGCTTTACACGATGAAGGTGGAAGGTTTACATGGCCTTGTTAAATTATAGTAGAAATGCGAGGGCGGATGGCCGGCACCCGTCAGCCCCCGAGGCGTCGCGTAACCCGGCACGGTTAGGCAGGGCGCCCAGAGTTAGACTAAGAAAAGTTTACAATTGTCATTATAGCACCTTGCTTACCCGGCGGGGGGAAATCGGCCGATTTGCCGCCTAGGGTGATGGTTGTAAGCCAAACGAGAGGATTTTGATAATGAAGAAGATCATTGGGGGCCTTGGGGTCATATTGGTGCTCTTGCTCGGTTGGGGCTGGTTTTCCGCCCGGGGCAATGGCGCCACCATCACCAAGGTGACTGACGTGGGTTCAACGGCCTTGCAACCCTTGGCAGAAGCGGCGATCCCTGGTTTTAATAAGACCAACCCGGACGTTAACATCACCGTTCAGGGTGGGGGCTCGGGGACCGGCTTATCCCAGGTTCAGGCCGGCGCCGTTGACATCGGGAGCTCCGACGTTTTTGCCGCCCAGCAAAACGGGATTGACGCCAATAAGTTGGTTGACCACATTGTGGCCGTGACCGGGATTGTCCCGATTGTGAACCCTAAATTAGGGGTGGACAACCTATCGATGAGCCAGCTGCGCGATATTTTTGCTGGTAAGATTACTAACTGGAAAGAGGTCGGTGGCCCGGACGAAAAGATCACCGTCATCAACCGGGCCTCCGGTTCCGGGACCCGGCTGGCCTTCGAGCAAGTGGTGATGGACGGGCAGGAAACCATGAAGGCCCAGGAACAAGATTCCAACGGGACGGTTAAGCAAATTGTTTCTAACGTCCCCGGAGCGATTTCCTACGTTTCCTCGGCCTATTTAAATGACCAGGTCAAAGCCCTGACGATTGACCACGTCATCGCCACCAGTGAAAACATCAGCGATAACAAGTGGAAACTGTGGTCTTATGAGCACATGTACACCACTAAACACGCCAAAAAGGCGACCTTGGATTACATCAAGTACCTGCAGTCCAGCGATGTTCAATCCCACTTGGTCAAAGAAGCCCGCTACATCTCGATTCACGATATGAAGGTCCAACGGGATGCTAACGGGGTCGTCACAAAGATTGGAGAGAAGTAATGAACGATTGGGAAAAGCGATTAACTGGTCCCTCCAAGGAAACCAATCAGGAGCGGCTAGGGCGGGTGTTGACGACCCTGTCGATCACCGTGATTGGCTTGCTGGTGGTGACCATCCTGGTCTTTTTAGCCAGCAAGGGGCTGTCCTTATTCTTTAAGTACGGGGTCAACGTGTGGGACTTCTTGTCCGGCACCGATTGGTCACCGAAGAAGGGCTTTTACGGCGCCCTGCCGATGATTGTAACCTCCTTTGGGGTGACGATGATGGCCGGGGTCGTAGCCCTGCCATTATCCCTGATGGTAGCGTTGGCGGTAACGGAAATTTTGCCAGCCACCTTCCGCAAGGTCACCCAGCCGGTGATTGAACTGTTGGTCGGGATCCCGTCAGTTGTATACGGGTTCGTCGGTTTGACGGTGATCATCCCGGTCTTGCGCCAGTGGTTTGGCGGCACCGGGTTTGGGATGCTAGCGGCCACGGTCGTCTTGTTCTTGATGATCGTCCCGACGATGGTCTCGATGACGATCGACACCCTGCTAGCGGTACCGGAATCCTACCGGATGGCCTCGCGGGGCCTCGGGGCGACCAGGTGGCAGACCATTTACCGGACCATTTTACCGAGCGCGACCGGGGGAGTCTTGACGGCGATGATCTTCGGGATGGCCCGCGCCTTTGGGGAAGCCCTGGCGGTGCAAATGGTGATCGGGAACGCCTCGATTATGCCAACTAGCCTGATGAGCTCGGCGGCCACCCTGACCTCGGTCTTGACCACCGGGATCGGGAACACGGTCATGGGGACCGCGGCCAACGACGCCCTGTGGTCCCTGGCCCTGGTACTGTTAGTGATGTCACTGTTCTTTAACCTGGCCATGCGCCTGGTCAACCGCAATAAGGAGGGCTAGCATGAACCCACAAAAAAGTGACCGGCTGGCAACCGGCGTGATCCTTTTCTTTGCCGCCATTGTGAGCCTGATCGTGTTAACCCTGGTGGTTTACCTGCTGGCGATTGGGTTGCCCCACGTTTCATGGCACTTCTTGACCAGCCCGGCCAGTTCCTTTACGGCCGGCGGGGGGATTCGCGACCAGCTCTTTAACTCCTTTTACCTGGTCGTCTTAACCCTGATCGTTTCGGTGCCGTTATCCTTGGGGGCGGCCATTTACCTGAGTGAGTACGCGCCGCAAAACCGGCTCACCAATACCCTGCGGTTGGCAATCGAAGTCCTTTCGTCATTGCCATCGGTGGTAGTTGGCTTGTTTGGGTACCTGGTCTTCGTGTTGCAGTGGAAGATGGATTTCTCCCTGTTGGCCGGGGCACTCGCTTTGACGATCATTAACTTACCGTTGTTGACCCGTTCGTGTGAAACCGCCCTGTCTCAGGTGCCCTTCTTGCAACGCCAAGCGGGTCTGGGGCTGGGGATGGCCAAGTGGCGGGTGACAACCCGGATCGTGGTGCCAGCTGCCTTGCCGGGGATCATGACCGGGGCGATTTTATCGGCCGGCCGGATCTTCGGGGAGGCCGCCGCTTTAATCTACACGGCCGGGCAGAGCTCGATCAACGTTTCTTACAGCAACTGGAACCCGTTCAGCCAAACGAGTTTTCTAAACCCGATGCGCCCGGCCGAAACCCTAGCCGTCCACATCTGGAAGCTCAACACCGAGGGACTGGTTCCAGACGCAACGGCGGTCTCGGCCGGAGCCGCCGCCGTCTTAATCCTAGCCATTTTGGCATTCAACCTCTTGGCCCGCTTCGCCGGTAGCCTGGTTGCTAAGCACTTCCGTCAATAAGGAGGAACAGTAATGGAAGAAAACATTGCACTTGAATTAAAGGACGTTTCCGTGGCCTACGGGGCCGAACCGACCGTTCACAACGTCTCAATGAAGTTCAAGAAAAATCAGGTGTCGGCCTTGATCGGGGCCTCGGGGTCTGGGAAGTCGACCCTCTTGCGGAGCATTAACCGGATGAACGATGGGATTGCCAACGTCACCGGGCAAATTCTCTTTCATGACGTCGACATCAACCAACCCAAGGTTAACGTCTACAAGGTCCGCCAAGAGATCGGGATGGTCTTTCAGCAGCCGACCCCGTTCCCGATGTCGATTTACGAAAACGTCATCTACGGCTTGCGTTTGACCGGTGAAAAGGATCGTCAGGTGCTAGACCAGCGGGTCGAAGAGAGTTTAAAGCAGGCCGCCTTGTGGGAAGAAGTTAAGGACCGCTTGAAAGTCAGCGCCCTTTCTCTTTCCGGGGGTCAGCAACAGCGGCTGTGCATCGCCCGGACGCTGGCCACCCGGCCCGAGATCATCTTGATGGACGAACCGACCAGCGCCCTGGACCCGATTTCAACCACCCAGATTGAAGCCACGATGATGGACCTCAAGAAAAACTACACCATCATCATCGTGACTCACAACATGCAACAGGCCTCACGGGCTTCTGACTGGACCGCTTTTATGCACCAAGGAAAGCTGATAGAATTTAACCAAACGACGGAAATCTTTATGAATCCACACGAACAAGCAACCAATGACTACCTCAACGGGAAGTTTGGCTAAAGGGGGAAATAACAATGGGTGTAATTTTTGACGAAGAATTAAAGAAACTGCGGACCCGTTTTATGGAAATGGGGATCGACGCTTCCGAGCAGATTTATAAGGCGGCTAAGGCCTTTACCGATCACGATAGCGCCCTGGCCCGGGAAGTGTTGGCCACGGACGCCCAGATCAATGACGAAGAAATCAGCCTGGAAAAGCGGGCCCTTAAGCTAATGGCCCTGCAACAGCCGTTGGCCAGCGATTTTCGGAAGATTATTTCGATTTTAAAGGCCTCTAACGACGTCGAACGGCTGGGGGATTACGCCACCCACATCGCCCGCTCCGCCATCAACTTCGACAAGAAAAACCACAACGGTGAGATCGAAAAAGAAATTGAAAAGATGACTGAGATTGTGCGCCAGATGCTGGAAAAGGTGATGGACGCTTACGTTTACACCAACGAAAAGGCGGCTTACGAAGTGGCGGACCAGGACTTAAAGGTCGACATGATTTACGTGACCGAACAAAAGCGGGTCTTAGCGGCGATGATGAAAAACCAGGCGGCGATTCCAGCCCTGGAAACCTACATGACCGTTATTCGGAACCTGGAACGGGCCGGCGACCACATCGTTAACCTGGCCGAGTGGGTCATCTACATTGGCGCTGGGAAGTTAGTCGAATTAAATCCCGGCAAGACCGACCCGGACCTGGTTAAGCGTAAGCTAGGTGAAGCTAAGTAGGCAATGTCGTAGGGGCACCTAACCATTAACCAGAAAAATTTCCGAGGCTGTCAAGAAAAACTACTTTACAATCCTTGGAAAACTTGGTATATTATTACCTGTTAGAAAAAAGGTTAAGGAGGTGTCACTATGTCAGTCAAGATTCGTTTAAAGCGGATGGGTTCCAAGAAGCGTCCATTCTACCGGATTGTTGTTGCCGACTCACGTTCACCACGTGATGGTCGCTTCATCACTTCTCTTGGTACTTACAACCCGCTGACCACGCCAAAGCAAGTTAAGTTCGACGAGGACGCTGTGATGGAATGGTTACAAAAGGGTGCGCAACCTTCCGACACTGTTCGCAACATGCTGCAAAAGGCCGGTGTTATGAAGAAGTACCACGAAGCCAAGTACGCTAAGAAGTAATGGTGTGATCGGTCATGAAAGAGGTTGATTTTAAGGGGCTAGTGGTTGCCTTAGTGGCACCGCTAGTGAAACACCCTGAGGCGGTCAAGGTAGAAGAAGAAAATACTTCTCGCTACCATCAGTTCCGGGTGACCGTTGCGTCTACGGATACTGGCCGGGTGATTGGCCGTCAAGGACACGTTGCCGCAGCCTTGCGGACCATTGTCGAAGGGGCTCGTGATAAGCGGGTGAATGACAAGAAAATTCGGCTGATCATTCATGACCACCGTCATTAGAAAACTCCCACAAGCCTTTGTGGGAGTTTTTTTGAAAGCGGGCAAGGAAACACGTTCTTTTAAGGACGTGATGAATTGCCTTTTTTTGTACATTAAGGTAGATAAAAGAAAGAGGAACGAGCGAATGGAACTCTATACGGTTGGAAAAATCGTTAATACCCACGGCATTCGGGGGGAAGTCAAGGTGGTCGCAACCACCGACTTCGTTGATCAACGCTTTGCCGATGGCGCCACTTTATACCTGGTGAAAAAGGATCAAGCGCCCGTCGAATTGACGGTGGAACACGCCCGAATGCACAAGGGGCTGGTGTTGGTTAAGTTTAAGCAGTTCAATAACATCAACGAAGTCCAACACTTCCGTGACGCCGAGTTAAAGGTGGCGGATCAAGACCAAGCGGAATTAGAAGAGGGGCAGTACTACTACCACCAAATCATCGGCTTGACGGCGGAAACCGTTGACGGCCGGGTGCTGGGGAAGATCAAGGAAATCCTGGCCCCGGGTGCTAACGACGTCTGGGTGGTCGACCGTGAACAAAAGACCGACCTCTTGTTGCCGGTGATCGATGACGTGGTTAAAGAAGTCGACTTAGCTGGTGGCAAGGTGATCGTGGAACTCTTGGAGGGATTGGAATAATGCGGATTGATATTTTAAGCCTCTTCCCGGACATGTTTGACGCTACGTTGGGTCAATCGATCGTGGGACGGGCCCAAGACGATGGCTTTGTTGATATTAAGGTGACTGATTTTCGCCAGTACACCACCGACAAGCACCGTCACGTTGACGATGCCCCTTTTGGTGGGGGCGCCGGGATGCTTTTGCAAGCTCAGCCAATCTTTGACGCCATGGACGCCATTGAACAAGAAACCAAGGACACTTATCCCAAGGGCCGCGTGATCCTGATGGACCCGGCCGGGCGGCGCTTTGACCAGGACTTTGCTATGGAACTGGCCCAAGAAGAACACCTGACCTTTATTTGCGGTCACTACGAGGGCTATGACGAACGAATCCGCCAGCTGGTGACCGACGAGGCCTCCTTGGGGGATTACGTTTTGACCGGGGGTGAATTGGCCGCCATGGTGATGGTGGACGCCACCGTCCGCTTTGTTCCCGGGGTGTTGGGGAACATGTCTTCTCCGATGGGCGACTCGTTTTCCAACGGGCTGCTTGAATACCCGCAGTACACCCGTCCGGCTGACTTCCGGGGGATGAAGGTGCCGGAGGTCTTGACCAGCGGTAACCACGAAAAGATTCGGGAGTGGCGGATGCGTGAATCATTGAAACGAACGCTAGAACGGCGCCCCGATTTATTAAAAAACGCCAAGCTGAGTCGGGAACAACAGATCATCTTGCAAGACCTCAAGCTCGACTTGGATCCGGACGCACCGAAGTAGGGGGCCCAGCGTGAAAAAATTAATCGCTCGTCTCTTAAAACAAGAGGACCCCAGCGTCTACCAATTAAAGGACGGCCAACTGGAGCCAACCCTGCGCACCATCGACTTAATTGGCCTAGGGACCGGGATGGTGGTCGGAACCGCCATCTTCACCTTGCCCGGGATCGTGGCCGCCGAACACACCGGCCCGGCCGTGCCGTTAGCCTTCATCGTGGCGGCCATCGGGGCCGGACTGTCGGCCCTGGCTTACGCAGAAACCGCCTCGGTACTGCCCTTTGCCGGCTCGGCCTTTTCTTGGATGAACGTCTTATTCGGCGAATTCTTTGGTTGGATTGCCGGCTGGGCCCTATTAGCCGAGTACTTTATCTCAGTTGCCTTTGTCGCCTCCGGCTGGTCGGCTTACATGCAGGGCTTTCTCGCTTCGTTTGGGATTAAACTGCCCACCGCCCTGACCGGGGGCTTTAACCCTGCCAGTGGTTCGTACGTCGATATTTTCGCCGCCATCGCAATCTTAGCAGTTGGTTGGCTTTTATCCCATGGGGTCCACCAGGTCGCCCGGATTGAAAACACGATCGTCGCCATTAAGCTCCTGGTGATCATCCTCTTCATCGTGGTCGGGGCGACGGCCATTCACACCCAAAATTACCACCCCTTTATTCCCGCACACCGGCCGGGGACCACGTTTGGCGGCTGGACCGGGATTATGGCCGGGGCCTCGCAGATCTTCATTGCCTACGTTGGCTTCGATGCAATCGCCGCCAATACCGCTGAAACCAAGAATCCCCAAAAGACGATGCCGCGTGGTTTGATCGGCACCTTAGTTTTGGGGACTAGCTTTTTCATCGTCGTTTCGCTGGTCTTGGTGGGGATGTTTAAGTACTCGCGCTACGCCAACAATGCCGAACCAGCTGCTTGGGCTTTGCGCGAGTCTGGCCACTACCTGACCGCCAACATCTTATCCGTTGTCGCCTTGATCGGGATCTTCTCGGCCTTGATTGCCATTTTACTGGCCTCCTCACGGCTAATTTACGCCTTTGGCCGCGACGGGCTCCTGCCGTCTTTCTTGGGTCACGTCGACGCCAAGCGGGTGCCAAACCGGGCACTGTGGACGATCACCGTGTTGGCGATGGTTTTGGGGTCGATTTTCCCCTTCACCTTCTTAGCAACCTTAGTGTCGGCCGGAACCTTGGTGGCCTTCATCTTCGTTTCGCTGGGGATTTACGCCCTGCGGCGCCGCGAAGGGAGGGACCTACCCGAAGCCCAGTTCAAGATGCCGGGTTACCCGATCTTGCCGGCGGTATCGGTGATCTTTTCGGCCGTTATCTTTTGGAACTTAAACGTCGATGCCAAGTGGATGATGGTCGGTTGGTTTGCCATCGGCCTGCTAGTCTACTTTTTGTATGGGATTCGCCACTCCACCTTGGCTAAGAAGGGCTAAATTCCGTTTGCAATTTAGCGGGAGAAATGGTACATTAGTTGTTGGCTATGTAAGCCGCATAAACGGTATTCCGCTGGTTCCAAGGGAATTAATGAATGTCGGCGAAAGGAAAGAAATATTATGCGTCAAAATCAATTAATCGAAAAGGTAACTGCTGGTCAGTTACGCAGTGACATTCCGGCCTTCCGCGCCGGTGACACCGTTCGGGTACACGCCCTCATCGTTGAAGGGACCCGCGAACGTGTTCAGATCTTCGAAGGGGTTGTTATCAAGCGCCACGGTGCTGGCATCTCCGCTACCTACACGGTACGTAAGATCAGTAACGGGATTGGTGTTGAACGGACCTTCCCACTTCACTCACCACGGGTGGAAAAGATCGAAGTTGTACGCTACGGTCGTGTACGCCGTGCTAAGCTCTACTACCTCCGTGAACGGACTGGTAAGAGTGCCCGCATTGCTGAACGTCGTCGCGACAAGTAAACTCTTGACTAGGTCAATGCCTAATAAAGAGACTGGAATTTGTTCCAGTCTCTTTTTTTTATGGAAATTTGGGCTGTTTTTGGCTAGCGACATGATATGTCCGAGTGATGTGGGAGAATAGTCATTAAGAGAGGTGGTAGTAAAGAAAAGGCGGAATGAAAATTAGTACAAATTTTGATATAATACAAAAGTTATGTGAAAGCGGTTTTAAAAATATTGGGAATTGAGTAATGAAAGAACTATCTAAACAAGTTAAGGCACTCTGGGGGAAGAAGAGCAACGTTGATGGTCAAGAACTGTGGCAACCACTAGTGGTGCACCTCTAGAAACAGTAGAAGAAGTTCAAAAGCGATTAGATTTTCAATTGAAAACGGTCTATTTTTGCGTTATATTTATAACGTAATAATTAAATTTAAGAGGAATAGTTATGGAATTTAAGAAACACTTTAAACTTTACAAAAGTGGCAAGCAATGGTGTATTGCGGCAGTAGTAACATTTGCCGCAACATTAGGTTTAGTAGCTGGCAATACTACTGTTAATGCGGATACATTAACTACTGGTGTTTCAACTCCTCAAGCCCAAGTAAATCAAGAGAAGGGTATAACTAATACTAGTCAGCCAGCTTCTGATCAAGGAAAAACTAGTAATACTGGGGATGTAAGAAATACTGTCCCTCAGCCAAATAATTCTGGTAAAAC